>JAEEGL013630236.1_pt1 | contig 24841 bp, 26 predicted proteins | sample 9134231 | NCBI WGS metagenome assembly JAEEGL01 (sample SAMN16246548, study PRJNA631951) | gut metagenome | biome: gut microbiome; feature: rumen; material: fiber-attached | host: Bos | place: Iran: Karaj | collected 2018-10
ATAATTAATTACCTTAAATGCATATCTAGTTGATTCAGTTCCTCTAAAGAATCCGTTAGGACTTACAAATACTAATTTAGCTTCTGGCAAATCTATATCTAATTCAGCTTTGGCATCTACTATTTTGATTTCAGGTCTTTGCGTATATTCACTTATTACCCTCTTTTCATAATGTTTTAAGTAATTATCGCCATAATACTTTCTATTTTCTTCTTGTAATCGTTTAAACTCTTTAAGAGCTTTTACAAGTGTGTCTCCAATAGATATTGTTCTTTGACTTTGAGGGTTTTTGCATGTTCCGTAACTCCATACTTCAATAGAATGTCCTTTAGTTGATTTATATCGTTTAGGTAATCCAAATTTATTCTTTCTTATTATATTTTTATTAATAGTAATTGTCTTATTTTCAAAATCAACACAATCCCAAGTTAAACCAAACACTTCAGATGTTCTCATTCCTGTATAATATGCAGTTAAAAATGCATAGTAAATATGTGGTGTATTTTTAAACCTATCTAAAATCCTTTCTATTTCTTCTTGAGTAAAGATATGTGCTGGATCTCCTGCAACAATTTCATATCTTGGAATATGAACTCTTTCAGCTGGATTCTCATTAATATAATTAACTGTGTAGCATGCATATTTAAGTGATCCTTTAATAACTTTCATTATTCCTTTTAAATACCATTTAGATAAATTCTTTTCTACATATATCTTATTAATGAATTCTTGTAGCATTTGGGTATCAATTTGTGATAATGAATATCCACCTAACATTGGTTTAAGATAATTTTTCATAATATTTAAATACGTTACTATAGTAGAATATTTAAGATTAAAGTTGCAATACGTATCTATCCAAAAATCTAGATAGTCTGCATATGACATTTCCTTATTTCTTTTAACTCTTCCAATCCTATAATATTCATTGTAATCTAGTGCACCTTGATTAAGTGCCTCTTGCTTTGTATGGAATCCTGACTTAGTAATCCATTTCCTCGTACCATCTACTGAAGCAGTTTCAAATCTGTACTCATATACTTTTCCTCTTTTTCTTACGCTTACCATTTTTATACTCTCCTCTTTCTAAAATTGGTAAACAAAAAATGCCATCTTTTAGATGACATTTGTCTTTATTTTTATCCACAAATATTGAGGAAAAATACCATAACACTTTTTGTCGTCTGTCCACATTCTTAAAAATATGTGGACAAAATGTGGACAAACAGCTAATTTTAACGATTTTTTACGTGGACAAAATCCTCGCAAACCCGCATAAAATCAACTACTTACCATGGCATTGTTTGTATTTTTTCCCTGAGCCGCAAGGACAAGGATCATTTCTACCTACTTTTTTTACTCTCTTAGGTTTTTGTTTAGTTCCTTCTTCTGATTCGTTAGTTATTTTCTTTTTTGACACTTCTTTTCTTTCGATGTTTTGTCTTATTTCTGCTTTTATTAAGAAGATAGATACGTCTTTATCTATTTTTTGTAACATACTATCAAATAGATCAAAACCTTCAATTGTATAAGCTCTTAATGGGTCTTCTTGAGCATATCCACGTAAGTGAATTCCTTCTCTTAGATGTGACATTGTATTAATGTGTTCCATCCAATAGTTATCTAATACTTGAAGAGTAATTACTTTTTCAAATTCATTATGTACTTCTTCTGGTATTTCTTTTATTTTATCTTCATATTCTTCTATTACTTGTTTTGCTAGTAAGTCTATTATTTCTGGACCTTCTAGCTCTTCTATTGCTTTTACCTTAATGTCTTTTCTTAATAGATTTTCATTAGCAAATTCTACGATATCTTTTTTATCTTCTTCTCTTAGAATTCCATCTGGTACTAAATGTGAATTTACTAAGTCTTCGATGTGATGTCTAAATGTAGATAGTACCATTTCATGAATAGATTCATCATCTAATATTTCATTTCTTTTCTTATAAATTATTTCTCTTTGATTATTCATTACATCATCATATTGTAGTAATTGTTTACGAATATCAAAGTTGTTTCCTTCAACTCTCTTTTGAGCTGTTTCTATAGATCTTGTAAATGTTTTTGATTTGATTGCTTGATCTCCAAGACCCATATTTTGCATCATTGTACCTATTCTATCTGATCCGAATCTTACCATAAGATCATCTTTCATTGATACAAAGAATTGAGTATATCCTGGGTCTCCTTGACGTCCAGAACGTCCACGTAACTGATTATCAATACGACGTGATTCATGTCTTTCTGTACCTACTACGCATAATCCACCTAGTGCTTTAATCTCATCTGATAATTTAATATCGGTACCACGACCAGCCATGTTTGTTGCGATTGTTACGGACTTTTGTTGTCCTATATTAGCAATTATTTCTGCTTCACGAGCATGATTCTTAGCATTTAATACTTGATGTGGTATTTTAGCTTGTTTTAATAAACTACTAATTAATTCAGATGTTTCAATAGCAATAGTACCTATTAATACTGGTTGTCCTTTTTCATATCTTTCTTTTACGAAGTTTACTATTGCTTTATATTTAGCTTCTTTATTAGCATATACTAAATCTGGTTCATCTTTTCTTATTACTGGTCTATTTGTTGGTATTTCTATAACATACATGTTATAAATATTTCTAAATTCTTCTTCTTCTGTTTTAGCAGTACCAGTCATACCAGATAATTTTTGATACATTCTGAATAAATTTTGGAATGTTATAGTAGCAAGTGTCTTTGTTTCTTGGTTGATTTCTACTCCTTCTTTTGCTTCTATTGCTTGATGTAATCCATCAGAGTAAGCTCTACCTTTCATTAAACGTCCAGTAAATTGATCTACTATTACTACTTCTCCTTCTTGTACTACATAATCAACATCATTCTTCATTGAATAATTAGCTCTTAAAGCTTGATTAATATAGTGTAGAAGTGAAGAATTATCTATACTATATAAGTTATCAACATGGAATGTTTTTTCGGCTTTATCTGAACCTGATTCAGTTAAATTAACACTCTTAGTTTTTTCATCATAAATAAAATCTTTATCTTCTTTTAGACTTTTAGCAAATCTATCTGCATCAATATAGAAATTAGCACTATGCATATCTCCACCAGAAATAATTAATGGTGTTCTAGCTTCATCGATTAATACTGAGTCAACCTCATCGATAATAGCAAAGTTTAGAGGTCTTTGTACTCTATCTTCGCTTCTTACAACCATGTTATCTCTTAGGTAGTCAAAACCTATTTCATTGTTTGTTGAATATAAGATATCACAGGCATAAGCTTCTTGTTTTTCTTTTGGTGATAAGTCTCTTGTATTAACTCCTACAGTTAAGCCTAAGAATCTATGTATTCCACCCATCCATTCAGCATCACGGCCAGCTAGGTATTCGTTAACTGTAATAATATGTACTCCTTTACCATCTAGGGCATTTAAATAAGCAGGAAGTACAGATGTTAATGTTTTACCTTCACCAGTTTTCATTTCAGCTATATTTCCAAAGTGAATAGCTAATGCTCCAAGGATTTGGACATAGAAATGTTTTTCTCCAATTACACGGTAAGATGCTTCTCTTGCAGTCGCAAAAGCATCAATTAGTATATCATCTAATGTTTCTCCTTGAGCTAATCTTTCTTTAAATTCATCTGTTTTATTTTGTAATTCTGTATCTGTTAGTTTTGAATATTCTTCATCTTTTTCTATTATTTTATCAGCAAGAACTGTAAATCTTTTTAATTCTTTATACTCATGATCAAATAATTTTCTAAGAAAACCCAATCTAATCATCTCCTTCAGTATTATATTTTACCAAATATTTAGTAAAAAGTGAAACGAATATATTATAGCAAAAAAAAGAGTACTTGTGTACTCCTTTTAATTTTATTCTGCTTCTAGTAATCCATAATTTCCATCTTTTCTTTTATAAACTACTGCAGGTTTATCTGTTTCACTATCTTTGAACATATAGAATTCATGTCCAAGTAATTCCATTTGAAGAATAGCTTCTTCTTCGTCCATAGGTTTTACTTCTACGAGTTTTCTTCTTATGATTTTCTTAGAATCAGTATCTTCTTTGGAAGCTTTTATACTTTCAAAGTTAAAGTCATAACTTGGTTTAGACTGTTTTGACATTAACCTTGTCTTATTCTTTCTAATTTGCCTTTCTAGCTTATCGATTGTTTTATCGACAGCTGCATAGAAGTCATCTTGTGTTTCTTCTGACCTCAAAATAAATGTTTTAAGTGGTATGGTAATTTCCACACGTTGTTCATGACCTTGTACTTTTACTATGACATTAGCTCTTGTATTACTACTATTTTCTAAATACTTATCTAATTTAGCTAATTTTTCATCAATATAGTCTTTCATAGCATCAGTAATCTTCAATTTGTCACCATGAATGATAATTTCCATACTATCCCTCCTTTATAAAATTAGTATATCACTTTACTATATTAAAATTAAGCATTTTATTATGGGAAATTGTGTGATATAATAATATTGTTATGGGAATAAAAAAAGTAAGAGAGATCTTACTTTTTCTTTTTGAATACTCTTTTTATTCGACTACTTACTGATTGAGTTATTTCTGGACTCTTATCAGATATTATAGATGTATGGAATACAAACCATAATACTAGAATAAATATTATTATATATATTGTTTGTCCTACTACTTGGTCTTTTAATGTATAGAAGATTGATGCAGCAGCAAATAGTAAGTTTATTAAATATATTATTAATACTGTAGTTCTAGGAGAGAAGTTCATTCCAAGCAATTGATGATGTAGATGTTGTTTGTCTGCTTTGAATGGGGGTTCTCCTTTTAATAGTCTTCTTATTATTGCGAATAATGTATCTAGAATTGGTATTCCAAGTATTGTCATTGGAACAAAGAAGGAAATTAAAGCTGGTCCTTTAAATTCTAATAGTGTTATTACAGCAATTATGAAGCCCATGAAAGTTGCTGCATCTCCTGCAAATATCTTGGCTGGATTAAAATTGTGTAATAAGAAACCTAGTGTAGATCCTAACATTATTAATGTTAATAACATTACTAGTGTTCCTGCTCTTCCTTGATAGAAACCAATAATAGCAATCGTTGCGAAGAATATAGAACATATTCCCCCACTTAAGCCATCTAGACCATCTATTAAGTTAATTACATTACAACAAGCTACTATAAATAGTATTGTTAATGGATAAGCTAAGACTCCAAAATCGAATGAAAAGCCAAAAGCTGTTATATTATTTAGTAATATGCCACCATAAAAGACTATTATTGAAGCAGCTACTATTTGAGCAATAAATTTTTGATAAGCTCTTATTTCATGAATGTCATCTACTATACTTGTTAATATTATTACGAAACTTCCTATTAAAATTGAATTCATTCTAACACTTTGTTCTCCAAAGAGCATATATCCAAATAAGAAACCTAAGAATATTCCAACTCCTCCTAGTTTAGGAGTTATTTTTTTATGGATATGTCTATTACCTTCTGTTGATCTTGGTTCATCAACAGCGCCTATGTGAACAGCTACTTTTCGCATTAAAAACATTATAATTGCTGAAAAGATAAAAGTAATTAATACTATTTTACTTGCTTCCAGCATTTGATATTTCATAATATCACTTCCTAAATAAATTATAGCAAATATTATTTTAAATAAAAAGAAAAACCGAAATTATTGGTTTTCCTCTAATTCTTTTCTATTATTAAGTAATACTCCAGTTCCTTCTGCAACACATGTAAGTGGAGTTTCAGCCATAAGTATAGGCACTTTCAATTCTTCTTCTAGTAATTCTTGTAATCCATTTAAATTAGCTCCTCCTCCAGTTAATATAATACCTTTATCAACAATATCTGCGGATAATTCTGGAGGTGTCTCTTCTAAAACATTTGTTGTAGCTTTTATAATTCTTTTAATTGAATCTGATAAAGCTTCTTTTGTTTCTTCTTGTGTTATTTCTATTGAGTCTGGTAATCCAGTTTCTAAGTTTCTACCTTTTACTTCTAATTTTTTCTTTTTATCTGGATTAAAGACGTTAGTAAAGTTTATTTTTATATCTTCAGCTGTTTGTTCTCCGATTAATAATCGATATTTTTCTTTTATATATTTTATTATATCTTTATCCATAGCATTACCTGCTATTTTTATGGATTCAGATGAAACAATATTCTTTAATGATAATACAGCTATATCTGTTGTTCCTCCGCCAATATCTAATACCATATTTCCAGATGGTTTGTCTATTTCTAAGCCAGCTCCTATAGCAGCTACCTTTGGTTCTTCTTCGATAAATACTCTTCTTGCTCCTGTACGTTCTGCGGCTTCTATAATTGCGTTTTTCTCTATTGGTGTTATATTAGTAGGACAGCATATTAATATTCTTGGTCTTTTGAATAGATTCATACCTTTAATCTTTTTAATAAAAGTATTTAACATTATTTCTGTTAGTTCAAAATCAGCTATTACGCCATCTTTCATTGGTTTGATAGCTTTTATTTTATCACTAGTTCTACCAAGCATCTCTTTTGCTTCTTCTCCAACAGCTATTACTTTTTTTGTTTCTGTATCTACAGCAACAATACTTGGTTCATTTAATACTATTCCTTTACCTTTTATATATATTAATACATTAGCAGTTCCTAAATCTATTCCGATATCTTTTGAAAACATTGGCTTCAGTCCTTTCAATTATTTATTTTATCATAATTATTATAAAAAAAAAGAGATTTCTCTCTTAAACTAACTTTATTGATAAAAAAATGTCGTATAAGAAGTTAGTAACTAAATAAATTAAGGCTAAACCTAAGAGAAAATAAAATATTCTAGCTTGTAAAACTCTATTTTTTTTAAAGATAGCATTTATATTTACTGATTCCATTGCCCATACAACTAATGCAGAAACAAATACATATAATATAAATTTAGGTGTCATTAATTATTGTCCTCATATTCTATTATTTCATTTACTCTTCTTTGATGTTTTTCTTCTGTTGATGAAGGAGTTTCTACAAATGTCTTTACTATATTTAGAGCTTCTTCTAATGGTGTATTTTCTCCAAAAGCAACTATATTTGAATTATTATCATTTCTTGTATATTTTGCTTCTTCTGTATTAGATACTTTAGCACAACGAATTCCTTTTACTTTATTACAAGCAATAGATATACCTATTCCAGAACCACATATAGCAACACCATATTCTACTTCTTTATTTACTACGGCTTCTCCTAATTTAAAAGCATATATTGGGTAATCAGTAGACTCTTCGCTATTAGTTCCATAATCTATAAAGTCATAATCTAAGTTTTCTTTTATTAATTCTTTTAGTTTAAAACCACGATGATCACTAGCTATACCTATTTTCATATTATTACCTCTTTTCTATTTAATTATAAGATAAGACAATAAAAAAAGCTACTATTAAGCAGCTTCTTTTTGATCAAATCCATATTTTTTATTAAATTTATCAACTCTACCAGCACGACTTGCTCTTGATTGTTTTCCTGTAAAGAAAGGATGACATTTTGAACAAACTTCTACATTTATTTCAGGTTTAGTTGATTTTACTGTGAATGTTTCACCACATGCACATGTTACTGTACAGTCCATTACTTCTGGATGTATATCTTTTTTCATACTATCTCTCCTTCCGCCATGACAAAATATTTGTCATAGTAATTCAAATGCGTTATTAGTATAACAATAATTTCTTTATATTGCAAGTATTTTATACATCTTTTAAGGTTATTTTAGCACCTACAGAAGTTAATTTTTCAATAATTGATTCATAACCACGTAAGATATGTTCCACATTTGTAATAGTTGTTTTACCATCAGCCTTTAATGCTGCGGCTACCATGGCTGCTCCTGCTCGTAAGTCAGTAGCAACTACTTCTGATCCTTTTAGTTTAGTTGGACCCATTACTGTAGCTGTTTGATTCTTTATAGTTATATCGGCTCCTAACTTATTTAAATATGGTATATGCATAAATCTATTTTCCCAAATAGTTTCTACTGTTTTTGATTTACCATTACATTGTGTTTGTAATACTGTAAATGGTTGTTGCAAGTCAGTTGGGAAACCTGGATAGACTGCTGTTTTTATTGTAGTTGATTTATAAACATCTTTTTTATTTATAATTACATAATCAGCTCCTATTTCTAAATCTACTCCTATTTCTTCTAGTTTAGATAATAGAGCATCTAAATGATCTGGTATTAAATTATCTACTTTTAGTGGACTTCCACATAGTGCTCCAATAATAATATAAGTTCCAGCTTCGATTCTATCTGGTATTACTTCATGGAAACATTGATGTAAGTAATCTACTCCTTCAATTTTAATAGTAGATGTACCTGCTCCAGATATTTTTGCTCCCATATTATTTAGGAAGGTTGCGACATTAACAATTTCTGGCTCTTTTGCAGCGTTATCTATTACTGTTTTTCCTTTAGCTCTTACTGCTGCTAACATAATATTAATTGTTGCTCCTACTGATGCTATATCTAAGTAAATATTTGCTCCATGTAGTTCTTCTGCTTCTACAATATATTTATTATTTTCGCTTTTAACTGTTGCTCCTAAAGCTTCAAATCCTTTTAAATGTAGATCAATTGGTCTTGCTCCTATTGAACATCCTCCTGGAAAGTACATTGCAGCTTTTTTATATTTACCAAGTAAAGCACCCATAAAGTAGTAAGAAGCTCTTAATTTCTTGGAATATTCTTCTGCTATTTCAATATTTTTCATGTCCTTTGGATTAATTACGACACTTTCACTAGCTCTTTTTACATCGACGTTTAGTGATTTTAAAATATCACATAAGGCATCTGTATCTGTAATTTCTGGAACATTACAAATAGTTACTTCTTCGTCCGTTAAAATAGCTGCTGGAATAAGGGCAACAGTAGCATTTTTAGCACCACTTATTCTAATAGTACCAGATAAGTCTTTTCCACCTAATACTTCCATTACTTTCATATAATCTCCTCCTTTAATATTTCTTTTTACTCTTTCCCAATTTAATCATAAATTTCTTTACATTTTTTGTCAATAAAATAACTGTTTTATGTAAATATAAAACAGTTATTTGACGTTTTTTAATATAAATATCATTCTATTCTTTTCAGATAAGTCTTTTTTTACTTCTATTATTACATTTTCTAAATATTCATTAATTATGTTAATAATATCATCCTTTTGTTCATAACCTATCTCTAAAGCAATTAAACATTTTTCTTTCATATTATTATTAATATTTTTAAAGATTTTTTTATAACAATCTAAACCATCTACTCCGGCATATAGTGCTAGATGTGGTTCATTGTTTTTTACTATCTCTTCTATTTCTTCATCTTCTTTTATATATGGAGGATTACTAATAATAATATCGTATTTCTTGGTAATATTTTCTAACATATCATTTTCAATAATATTAGCTTTAGATTTTAGATATTCACAGTTTTTGTGAGTAACTTCTAATGCTTCTTTAGAAATATCTATTAAATCCACAGATTTTGTGGATACTTTTTGTTCTAAAGTAAGTCCTATTACTCCTGAACCAGTTCCTAAATCTACTATATCCACAGGTTCTGTGAAATATTCATTAATGTACTTAATAGTATTTTCTACTAGTTCTTCTGTTTCAAATCTAGGTATTAAGACTCTTTCATCTATATAAAACTTTATTCCATGGAAATTAACATTACCTATTACGTATTGCAATGGTTTACCAGATTCTAGAGCTAAAACTTCTTTTTTATATAATTCTTGTTTTTCTTCGTCTACTTGTTCATCTAGTACTGTTAATAATTCTAAGGGATTTTTATTTAATAATTCTGCTAATAATATTTTGGCATGATCAGAGTGAATATGTTGTTTAGCAAAGACTAATAATTCTTCGATAGTCATATTATTCACTTTCTTCGCCTTGTAGTTTTCTTTTTTGATCTTCTTGGATTAAAGCATTAATTATATCATCTAGAGCTCCATCCATTACTCTATCTAGGCTATTAGTTGTATATCCTATTCTATGATCTGTTACTCTATTTTGTGGATAATTATAAGTTCTTATTTTTTCTGCTCTATCTCCAGTTCCTATTTTACTACGTCTTTCTGCTCCTTCTTTTGCTAATCTTTCTTCTTCTTGTAATTCATAAAGACGTGTTTTTAATACTTTCATAGCTTGTTCTTTATTTTGTATTTGGCTTCTTTCATTTTGACATGTTACTACTAATCCTGTAGGTAAGTGTGTAATTCTTACTGCTGAATCTGTAGTATTTACTCCTTGTCCACCACAACCAGATGATCTATAAATATCTATTCTTAAATCACTTGGATTAATTTCTATATCTACATCTTCATCTGCTTCTGGTATTACTAATACTGTAGCAGTAGATGTTTGAAGTCTTCCATTTGACTCAGTTACAGGTACTCTTTGTACTCTGTGAGATCCACTTTCATATTTTAATAAAGAGTAAGCACCTTTACCTTTTATTATTAGTTCTATTTGGCTAAATCCTCCAGCAGTACCATCTATTGAGTTATATACTTGATAAGTAAAGCCTTGTTTTTCAGCATATCTTGTATACATTCTAAATAAGTCTCCAGCAAAGATATTAGCTTCATCTCCACCAGCTGCTCCACGGATTTCCATTACGACATTCTTATTATCATTAGGATCTTTGGGTATTAATAATATTTCTAATTCTCCATCTAACTTAGTTTTTTCTTCTTCTAAATCTTTTAATTCTTCTTTAGCCATTTCTCCTAATTCTGGATCTTTTATCATTTCCTTTGCTTCTTCTATATCATTTAAGATCTTTTTATACTTTTTGTAGCAATTTACTATTTCTTCTAGATTAGCCATTTCTTTAGAATACTCTTTAGTTTTCTTTATATCTGATAAAACTTCTGGTTTTGTTAATTCTTGTTCTAATGATTCATATTTTTGTAATGTTGCCTCTAATCTCTCTATCACTTGTTTCACCTCATTTAACGTCCTTATTATAACATAACTTAAAGAAGAAAAAAACTAGATTATTCTTCTAGTTCTAATTCATCTTCATCGATAACTACTAAATCTTTTAAATCTTCATTAGTATCATCATCTTGATAACTATCATCATCAGTATCATCAAATTCGTCTTCTTCTATTTCTTCTTCGATAGTATCTTCTTCTAATTCTTCCTCTTCTTCATCATCTTCTTCATCTGATGTATATTTAACTCTTTTTTCTGAAGAATGACGATTTCTTAAATCCCAACGACCATCATCTAATAAGATAAATCTTTTATCAGTAGATAATGCTGTATAGAAATCAGCTATTTTTTTCTCAAAAGTTGATTCTGGTAATTCTAACAAATCAATTATTTTTTTGAATAAATCAGCTGTATTTATTGTTCTTTTTCTATCTTCTAAAATCATATAAGCAATATCTTTATTGGATAATAATTCTAGTTCTTCTTTTTTCATTTTCTTTAGACTCATGATAAAGCCTCCAGTCATTAATAAATTTCACAAGTAAACTTATAACATATATTTATTATAAATACAATACTTTTTTTTATTTTATACGTGGTAAGAAATACTTCCACTCTTTTTTAGCTATTTCTTGTTCTTTTAATATACCTTGTTCTATACCTTCGTTGAAGTCTTCTATTTCTTTTATTTCGTCACTATTTGTATAAATATTATACTTAAATGCAAGCATTCTTTTTATTAAATCAACTTGGCTATTTAAGTCTTCTTTTGGCATATTATAAGCTTGTTGAGAATTATATAATATTTCTGGTAATAGATTAGTTATATATATAATTCCATCTAGACCAGAAGCTTCATATTCTTCTTTATAAAGACTATCAATTCTTTTAAACATATGAATATATGTTTCTATATATGGTTTTATATGTTTAACTATAACTTCGTCTTTTGGCATGAATTGTGTTAATATTTCTTTTACTTTTAAATATTTATTTCCTACTTTAATTTCTGCTTCATCTTCAAATATTGAATTAATAACATCATTCATGAAGTGTTTATCATATTTTGAAGATAATACTACTAATTGTTCTCTAGTACTTAATAAATATTTCTCTATAAGTCTATTTTCTTCTTCTTCTTTTGTTTCCTTTTTTATTCTTTTCTTAGATATTTTACTGTAATCTTGTAATATTCCTTCTTGAATACTACTATAACTTTGTTTTTCCATAATTATTATTACATTTTATCAGGTATCTCGATTGCTAAAAGATTTAACAATAGTGTGTTTACTTTGTGTACTATTTTAGTCAATACTAACCATGATTCTTGTAATTGTTCATCCCCCTCAGTTAATACTTTGTTTTCAGCATAGAATTTATTATATAAAGATGTAATCTTATATAAATATTCCGCTATTTCATTTAAAGCTTTTGCTTCTAATGATTTATCTAAAACAGAAGTTAGATTTAATACATTTAGTGCTATATCTTCTTCTGTTAAAGAACTAATTTTAGACATTTTGTCTTGTTTTAAGTCTTTTGCTTTATTTAATAAAGACTTCATTCTAATAGTTGAATATAGTAAATATGGTCCAGTCTTTCCTTCTAAATCTGAAAACTTTTCTACTTCAAAGACATAATCAGTTCCTCTAAATGGTAATAAGTCAGCATATTTTAAAGCAGCTATAGCTACTTTTTTAGCAACTTCATCTTTTTCATCTTCCTTGATTGATTCATTTGATATCTTCTTGTATGTTTCTTCATATACTAAATCAATTAATTGTTTTAGAGTCATTATGCCGCCATCTCTAGTTTTAAATGGTTTTCCATCTTTTCCATTCATAGTACCAAAGCCAATATGTTCTAATACTACATCATCATCTACTAATTCTGCTTTTCTTGTTGCTCTAAAGATTTGATCAAAGTGAAGTGATTGTCTTCCATCTACGACATACCATATTTCTTCTGGATCATAATTCTTTTTTCTTTCTAAGATAGTTGCTAAATCCGTTGTTTCATATGATGCTGATCCATTAGATTTAATAAATAATAGTGGTGGCATTGGTGCTTTATCTTCGTCTGTCGCAACTTCAATTATTTTAGCTCCTTCACTATCTTTTAAGATGTTCTTATCTTGATAAATCTTATTTAATTCATCAAAATATTCCATTTCATCACTTTCACCATTCCATATTTCAAAATGGACATTTAAATCTTCATAAGTTGCTTTTATATCTGCTTTTGATATATCAACAATCTTTTTCCATAAGTCATAATAACCTCTTTCATGTTGTTGAATCTTTACTGTTATTATTCTTCCTTCTTCTAGATAGTCTTCATCTTCTTTTGCTTTACTTGATGCTAGTGGATATATTCTCTCTAGGTCTTCATTACTAATTGGTAATTCTACTTCAGAATAGTCTCCTTCATATGACTCATCAAAGTATGGAAGATCTGGATACATATCTTTTATTTCTTTTATAACAAAACCTAATGGTCTTCCATAATCTCCTAAATGAGCATCTCCTAGTGCATCATATCCAAGTAATAGTGCTAATCTTTTAATAGCTTCTCCAATATTAGCACTTCTTAGGTGTCCTACATGTAAGGCTTTCGCAACATTTGCTCCACCATAATCTATTATTACTTTTTTACTTTCTTTTTTATCTATTAAGACATTTATATCTTCATTTACTTTATTCATTAATTCTACTAAGTAATCAGCTGTTAGTGATATATTAATAAAACCAGGTCCAGCTATATTAATATTAGTAAATCTTTTATCTTTTTCTAATTCTTTTACTATATCTTCGGCTATTACATGAGGACTTTTATGATAAGTCTTTGCTAAAGACATAGCGTCATTTATTTGAAATTGACCTAAATCTCTTCTACCAGACGGTTGAAGCATAAAGTTATCTAGTTCATATCCTGATTTATTAATAATACTTTTTATATCATTAGTTAATTCTTTTATTAAACTCATTATTTCACCTCTATTTTGTATTCAAATTCTTCTTCATTAATACTATATTTTATATAAATATTTGAAGTATTAATGCTTTTTTCTAAGACTTTTATAGTTAGATCTATTCTATTTTTTAAATCTCTAACGAAGACATAACCTACTCCTTTATTAAAGTCATAAATCATATCTAATTCATTATTACTCCGTGAAATAGTTTCTTTTTCCATGTTGAAAACAGTCCTACTATTAGTATCTGGTTCAATAAAAGTAATTTCATTATTTTCTATTGTTCCTTCTACTTCATAAGAATTCTTTACGTAATTAGAATGAATTGTAATTTGTAACATATTCTTAGACATAGAAACTGCCTCCTTTAAAATTTCTATTAGATTATATCATATTTCTTTGTTTTTTACTATAAAAATTGTTATTTCTTATATCTTTTTATTTTTATAGATATTTGATATAATCTTATTAGTATTGGAGGTTAGTATATGATAGAGTATATTTTAGGAATAATTGTAATTATTGGTATTATATCTATATTAATAGTAATTGGTAATAATAAGATAAATTTTATTCAAATTAAAATTGAGAAAGCAAATGAGGATATTTCTTTATATTTAGATAAAAAATATGAATTATTAGAAAGAACTAGACCTATAGTAAAAAAAGAATTAAAAGTAGAAGAATTTTTAGAAGAGTTAGTTACTTATGAGTCTTTTAAAGAAGATAGTTTTGATAGTCATAACTTATTAAAGAGCAGCTACAACGAGTTGTTTAAGACTTTAGATAATAATGAAAAATTATTAAAGAGTGATTCTCTTAGTAAGATATTAAAAGAATTAACTGATAATGAAGAGAATATTGTGGGAGCTATTAAGTTTTATAATGATACAGTAGTTGATTATAATAAGTTTGTTGTTTCTTTTCCTTCTAAAATAATAGCTTTATTTAAGAGATGTAAGAAATTAGATTTTTATAATAATGAGAAAAGAGAAAAATTCGGTATTTTGAATGAAAAATAGGAGGATTTATGAATTTTATAGATAGTATAAAGAAAAGAGCTAAAGAAGATATAAAGACAATTGTATTACCTGAATCTATGGATAGAAGAGTATTAGAGGCAGCTGTTAAGGTGATGAAGGAAGATATTGCGAAAGTAATAATTATTGGTACTGAAGAAGATATGGCTGAATCTAGTAAAGGTCTTGATTTAAGTAGTGCTATTATTATTAATCCTAAAACTAATGATATGACTACTCCATTAATAGATCAATTAGTTGAACTTAGAAGAGAAAAAGGTATGACTAGAGAAGAAGCTGAAAATTTAATGTTGAATGATTATATGTATTATGCTTGTATGCTAGTTAAGATGGGGCTTGCTGATGGTGTTGTATCAGGTGCATGTCATTCTTCTGCTAATACGTTAAGACCGGCTCTTCAAATTATTAAAGCTAATAAAGATGTTCCTTTAGTTTCTGCTTTCTTCTTAATGGTTGTTCCTAATTGTGAATATGGTTATAATGGTACTTTTATATTTGCAGATAGTGGTTTGGTACAACAACCTAATAGTGAAGAATTAGCTGCTATTGCGGCTAGTAGTGCTAAGAGTTTTAAAGATTTAGTTGAAGTTGATCCTGTGGTAGCAATGTTATCTCATTCTACTAAGGGTAGTGCTAAACATGAGGATGTTGATAAAGTAGTAGAAGCAGTTAAAATAGCTAATGAAAAATATCCAGAATATTTAATAGATGGTGAATTACAAACAGATGCAGCTATTGATATGGAGATTGCAAAGATGAAAGCTCCTGATTCTAAAGTTGCTGGACATGCTAATGTATTAATATTTCCAGATTTAGATGCTGGTAATAATGGATATAAATTAGTACAAAGACTTGCTAAGGCTGAAGCTTATGGACCAATTACTCAAGGTATTGCTAATCCAATTAATGACTTAAGTCGAGGATGTAGTGTTGATGATATAGTTGGTGTTGTTGCTATTACAGCTGTTCAAGCACAAAATTAAAGAGAGATTACTCTCTCTTTTTTTTATCTAAAAATAATATAGATTTTATCTTTTTCATATGATATATCTGTTTTTTGTTCTAACATAACATTTGCTTTTTTGTCTTTCATTTCTTTTACTTTTAAGTCTTTATCAATATAAGCTTGTAAGGCACATTCTAATCCCCAAGTACATGCACTTACTCTTACATTATTAAAGTTATAGAAGACACCTGGATAATTAGGTCTATCTAAGTGCTTTATATCATAATATATTGTTTTTACTTTGATATTATTATCTTTTTCATAGTTTTTAACTTTATCTTTATATATTTCTAAATACTCTATATCAGATTTATATCTCTTAAAATCTTTATATGTATTATAGAAAAGAGAATAACTACATTTTACAAAGAAATATGAACCTATTATTAATACTAATAATAAATAATAGTTATTTATTTTCTTTTCTCTTTTTTCATGTAATAGTGTTGAACCTACTATTAAGAATCCTATTAGTGCTCCAAAAGATAATAGTAATCTTGAACTAGTATAATTTAAATCAGTCTTCATTACTAGGTTTGGTACGAATGGTGCTAATACTGTTAGTGATGCTACTAAACCTATATAGAAGATATATTTATAATCTTTTTTAAACGTTACTAATATTCTAGATAATATTAATAATGCTAAAACTGTATAAGAGTATCTAAATATTTGAGCATGTATAACACTTTGCATTCTTTCGTTAGTAAGTCTTATATGATCTCTAATAATAAATAGATTCTTTATAAAATCAATATTTCCTACTTTATTATGAAGTGCTCCAGTCAAATTTACATATAATTGTAGTGAAATAAATTCTATAATACAACTTATTCCAAAGACTAAGGCATATATAATAATCTTTTTATAATTCTCTTTTATATAATCAAGTATTGATAGTTTTTGATTATCTAAAATATTTACTAATATTACAATTGGTATAAAGTAGCAGATACTTCCTTGATATAAGAAGTTTGCACATATCATCATTATTAAAGATACAATAAAGTTTCTTTTATTTATTTCAGTACCTATTTTTATTGCTGATAATATTGAAATATATACAGCTAGAGACATACAAAATGCTTCTTCAAATATTAATATACCTTCAGTGAATGGATTAAATATTATTAAGGTAGATCCTAATAATAAAGTTAATTTATATAATACGTTATCAGCTATTTTTGGTTTTACAGTAGTATATATTTTTACTACTGATAACGATAAAAAGGTTATCGATAATATCTGTGTTAATACTGATAATACATCATGTGGTATCTTAATAATATCAAAGAATATCCAAATAAAAGCTGTTAAAAATCTTCCTGCTATAAAGAAGTTTTCAGCATAAGCAGAATATGATTTTGCTAATTGACAATAGCCATCTAAAACATAAGATGGATAATATAAAAATATTGTTATAACACTACCATATAAAAATACTAATAAGAATAATATTTTTTTATTTTCAAGTAGTTTTTTTAAGTATTTCATAGTTTTTTCCTCCAAGTAATTTGTTTAATTATTTTAGCACAACGTTAATAATAAAGTCTAGTAACATTGGTATTCCTATTACTATAGTTATTAATAATTTTTGATTAGCTTTTAATTTTACTAGTAACTTATTAATTAATGGTTGGATTGTATATAGTAAGAAAGTTCCACCTATGGCAAAATTTCTTGAAGCATCCCAGTTTACTCGAGCATTGATATTTAGGAAGTCTTTTGTATAATCCCATAATAATTTATGACTCATTTTATCAATAGCAAAATGTGATACATATTCTATTACAGTAGTTATTATCCATATTAGTAAGAATACTAAGAAGATTGTTGTATTAAAATTTTTAATCTTTTTAGATTTAGTTTTCTTAATAAATATATTTACTAGTGTTATTATTACTACATTTAGTATTACTAATACTAATCCATAATCCTTTAAATAATCTATTGGATTTAATATTTTTGGAGTAGTTGTATACTCTATTATTGTAGTATAAATAAAGGTAATTATTACAAATAAGGAGATACTAGTATATATTGGATTACTTGCTGGATGTTTCTTTTTCATAAACTTTCCTAAACAGATTAATAATATTAATAATCCAAAACCATATATAGGTAGGAATGGACCAAATAAAACACCTCTATTTATCCATTCATGTGGCGCTACGACAAATCTCATCCATAATACTTCATATAGCCAACCTATTAGAGCGTATACACAAAATATGATATAGTAATCACTAAATTTTTCTAAAAATTTTTTCATTATTCGACTCTCCAATCTATTTCTTTTATATTATTCTTTTTTAAAAATTCATTTGTTTTAGAGAAGGGCTTACTACCAAAGAAACCATTATATGCTGAAAATGGTGATGGATGAGCAGACTCTATTACTAAATGAATTGGATTTGTTATTAACTTTTTCTTGGCTCTTGCGTAACTACCCCATAGTATAAATACTATTGGTGTATCTTTCTTGTTTAAAAGTTTAATTACGTCATCTGTAAATATTTCCCAACCTTTATCTTTATGAGAAGTTGGTTTATGTTCTTCTACTGTAAGTACTGCATTTAGTAATAAAACTCCTTCTTTTGACCATTTTTTTAATGAGTTAACTTCTGGAAATGGTATTTTTAAATCACTTTCAAGCTCTTTAAAGATATTTTTTAGTGATGGTGGTTTTAGTACTTCATTACTTACAGAAAAGGATAATCCTTCAGCTTGTTTTGGTCCATGATATGGATCTTGGCCTAATATGACAACTTTTACATTATCGTAATCTGTATATCTAAAAGCATTAAATACTTCATTTTGTTTTGGATATATTGTTTTCTCTTTATACTCTTCTTTTATAAAATTCATTAGATTTATAAAATATTCTTTTTTATATTCTTCTTCTAATAATTTATCCCAACTATTACCTATCATATTAATCACCTATTTATGATAACTTTCATTATTTATTATTTTAAATGAACGATATATTTGTTCTAAAAGAAGTACTCTAAATAATTGATGTGGAAAAGTCATTTTAGAGAAAGATAAATGATAATTAGATTTTTCTATTACTTTATTACTTAATCCATAACTTCCTCCGATTATGAAAGTAATATTACTATTTTCTATTAAAACATTATTTATTTTACTAGCTAATTCTGTAGAACTAAGTTCTTTCCCTTGAATTTCTAGAGTAATTATATAATCTTTATCATTTATTTTATTTAGTATTTTTTCTCCTTCTAGTTCTTTAGCTTTTTCTTCTTCTACTTTTCCTTCATCTTTTATTTCTATTATTTCTAAATTTGTATATTTAGATAGTCTTTTTTTATATTCTTCGATAGCATCTTTTAGATACTTTTCTTTTATAGATCCAACTGTAATTATTTTTATCATATTACACCTCAATCATTTTAGTTTCTTCATATTGTCTAGCAATTAATACTTCGATATTTTTATTTAATTCTTGGTTTTTTATGGCTTCTAGAGCTTTTTCTTCAGTATTATTTTTTTCACTTAAATGAGCTAAAACTATATATTTAGTTTTTTCTCCTACTATCTTTTTTAAGTATTTAGCAGTAGTTGTATTAGATAAATGTCCTTGATCAGAAATTACTCTTTCTTTTAAGAATCTTGGATAAGGACCATCCATTAACATTATTTCATCATGATTACTTTCTATTATATATATATTATGATTAATCATTTTATTTAAGTATTTTCTATTTATATAGCCTGTATCTGTTACATATACTAGACTTTTATCTTCATATTTTATTATGAATCCAACGGAATATGGAGCATCGTGTGATGTATGTATTAACTCTATATCTACATCATTTATATTAAACAGATCATCGACAAATATACACCTATAATAAGGTATTATATCTTGTAATCCATCATACATAGCTTCTGGTATATAAAAGTATAGTTTAGTCTTATTTACTAGTGTTTTTAGGCCTTTTATATGGTCATTATGATTATGTGTTATTAATACTCCTGAAAAATCCGTAAAAGAAAGGGAATTTTCTTCTAAACTTTTCTTTAAAGTTAAGTAGGAAATTCCCATATCTATTATTATTTTAGTTTCATTACATAACACTATTGCACAATTTCCTTTAGAACCTGAAGCTATTACTTTAGCTTTAATTTTAGTAGAAGGACATGGCATTTAGTGCTCTACCTCCTCGATATGGATATCCTTGCCATATAGCAAAGTGTAAGTGTACTCCTGTTGCTGCTCCGGTTTGTCCCATTCCGCCGATTACTTGTCCTTTTTCAACATGTTGACCAACACTTACATAACGACAACCTACACATAGATGAGCGTACATTGAATAATAACCGTTGTGATGGTCTATAGTAATAAATTGTCCATTATCATATTTAGATCCTGATTGTACTACTGTTCCTGATTGAGCAGCAAATATATTAGATCCATATCCACAACCTGCTATATCTGTACCATCATGTAATACTCCCCAACGCCAACCAAATGGACTTGAGACTGAAGAACATGTTGCTGGCCATCCCCATTGTCCTTTTGTAGGTACAACAGTTCCATAACCACCACCATAGTAAGCAGATTGTCTTCCACCTTTTGTAATTATTTCTTTTATTGGTTCTTTTATTACTTCAGTTGAAACGGTAACAACATTTGTTGTTTCTCCGTTTATTTTTTGAATCTTTTGAGTTACTTTATTCTCCCCTTTTACTCCTTTTTGAGTTACTTGAGTATATCCAATATCTTTATTATTGTCATATTTAGTTTCACTTGGATAATTCTTTTGTTCTTTAAATACAACGTGATCTTCTTCAACAACACTAAATTGTGGATGAATACTAATAATTGATACTTCTTGTCCAGATGATAATAAGCTGTTTTCGTCGTTTAAAGTTGGATTAGCAATCAAAAATTCATCTACAGATAATTTGTTATTGAAGGCTATATCTGCTATAGAATCTCCTGCTTTTACTATATATTTAGACTCTTTAGCATCTGGTCCAAACATTAAGTAACTAGTTAATTCTTTTTCTGTTTGATATATTTTCTTATTTACTGGAATATTTTGTTTTTTAATAGTAATTTTATTCTTTATATAGATATTTTCAATTAATTTTCCAGTATCTTCTATTGGTATTTGCTTATCTTCAGCAAATTTATTATAGTCATCTGATGATACAAATGATTTTACAGTAGTTTCTACTGCTTTTCTAAATATAGGTTTTTCTAGAATATAAAGAGTTTGTGTTTTTCCTCTTATCTTCTTCCCATTTACATCTTTAGAATCAATTCCTTTTATTTTTACAACATAACCACTAATAGTAAATGGAGAAATGTCTTTTATTTTCTCATAGATTTCTTTAGTAGTTTGTATATTGGTATTATATGTTTTTTCTTTAACGATACTTAAATCAGCTGGAGCATATACTTTATCTACTTTATATTTTCTTTTGATAGCTTCTTGCTGATTATCAATATATTTTTCTAAATCTTTCTTTGATTCTATAAGTCCTAGTGATTTTCCTTTTAAATAAACACGATATACTTGTTTTGGATTTTTAGATATAGTACTAAATCCAGATTGTGTTATAAAAATTGTAGGAATTAAGACTAAGATTAGTAATAATCTAAGTTTTTTATACACTAGTTATTCCTCCTTTTGTTCTCTATCTCTTCTTAAATTTAAGAATGTAGAGGTATTCTTTTTAAATAACAATTCTATTGTTGCGGTTGGGCCATTACGATGTTTTCCTATTATTAATTCACTTATACTATTATTGTCTTCTGATCTAGCTTCTTTATTATAGTAATCATCTCTATATAAGAAAGCTACTATATCAGCATCTTGTTCAATTGATCCTGATTCACGTAAGTCACTCATTAATGGTCTTTTATCTTCACGTGATTCTACACTACGTGATAATTGCGATAAAGCTATTACAGGAACATTTAATTCCATAGCTAGAGTTTTTAAGCTACGTGATATGTCTGATACTTCTTGTTGTCTATTAGCTCCATAGTTTCTTCCACCAGATATTAGTTGTAGATAGTCTATCACTATTAGGCTTAATCCTTTTTCTGAACTAGCTAATCTACGACATTTAGCTCTAATTTCTCCTATTGTTATTCCTGGTGTATCATCAATTACTAAATTAGTATTAGATAATTGTGATACAGCTTCATTTATTCTTTTCCAATCATTATTCATTAAATTACCAGTTCTTAGTTTAAAACCTTCTAATTGGCCTAAAGCTGATAATATACGCATCGCTAATTGTTCGGCACTCATTTCCATATTGAATACAGCTACTGATTTTTCTTGTGTCATAGCTACATGAGTAGCAAGATTTAAGGCAAAAGCTGTTTTTCCCATTGCTGGTCTAGCGGCGATAATTATCAATTCATTTGGATGTAGTCCTGTTGTCAAACGATCGAAGTCATACCATCCTGTTGCAAGACCTGTTATTTCACCTTTATTTTCTGATAATCTTTCTAGATCTTGTTGTGTTTTTGATAAAACATCTTTTATACTTCTAAATTCACTTGCTTTTCTATTTTTAACAATATTTAATATTTTCTTTTCAGAATTATCTAATATTTCATTTACTGATTCATCTGTAGAATAACCAGAACTAGCAATTTCTTGGGCAGTTTCTATTAAATTTCTTAGTATTGCTGATTCTTGTACTCCTTGGATGTAATAATCTATATTACTTGCAGTTGGAACGAAGTTTAATACTTCTGTTAAATATTCTACTCCGCCTACTTCGTTTAGTTCATTTTTCTTTTTTAAATAACTTGTTACTGTTGTTATATCAATTGGTGTTGCTTCATCTGCTAGTGAAGTCATAGCCGCAAAAATCTTACCATTTTTATCACTATAAAAAGATTCTTGTGTTAAATTTTCACTTGCTTTTTGAAGAGCATATTTTGATAAGAAACAAGCCCCTAATACAGATTCTTCTGCTTCTAAATTATTAGGCATAGCTCTTTGTGGCATACTATCACCTCACTTTATTGTTTTATTACATGTATTTTTATAGTAGAAGTAATACTTGGATACAATTCTATATCAACATTATGGAATCCTAAGGCAGATATTGAATTATTTAGTTTAATAGCACTTTTTTCTACTTTATATCCTTTTTCAGCTAAACTATCTTTTATTTGTTTAACACTTATACTTCCAAATACTTTGTCTCCTTCTCCAGTTTTTACTTGGAATTCTAATACTAATTTATCTAAGTCTTTCTTTTGTTTTTCTGCTTCTTGTTTTTTATTCTCTTCTTGTTCTTTTTTCTTTTCTTTTTCGTGTTGTAATTTTGTTAGATTTTCTTTTGTTTTTATTACAGCATATCCATTCTTTATTAAGAAGTTTTGTGCGTATCCATCTTTTACTGTTTTAATTTCCCCTTTTTTACCTTGATTTTTTAAATCTTTGATAAAAATTACTTCCATATTACTCTCCTTCTTTCTTAAGAATTTCTTTTAATTGTTGCTCTACTTTACTTATGGTTGTATTTTCAAATGTTGCTGCTCCATTGTAGGTGTCTCCTCCTCCACCAAGTTTTGTTAATACTTCTCCAATATCAAAGTTTCCTAAACTTCTAGCACTTAAGCCAATTGTTTCTTTGCCTATTTTTCCTATTACGAATGAGGCTTCTATATTATTGAAGAATAATAATGTATCAGCTACTTTTGCTAAATCTTCTCTTCTATATACTGTATATGGAGAAGCTTTTGTAAAAGCTATTCTATTATTAATTGTTTCAATACCAACTAATAATTTTTGTCTTTCAGTATATTCATTTATATCTTGTTTTAATAAATATTGTACTTTTTTGGCACTTCCTCCTAAACTACTTAAATAATAAGCAGTATAGAATGATTCTGGTTTTGTCTTTAGAGTAAAGTTATTAGTATCTAGTACTATACCAGCTAAAAGTATTGTGGCATAATATGATTCTAATTCAATATCATAGAATTCTACTAATTGAGTAACCATTTCACAGGCAGAACTTGCTTCTACATCATCGACTATAATAGCGTCTTTAATAGTTGTTTTCCCTAGTTCATGGTGATCTATTATTACTTTATTTTTTATTAATTTTAAAGCTTCTTTACTTTGTACTAAGTCTTGTTTATTAGTATCTAAGATTATTAATAAGTTTTTATTAGGATTTGGATTTAGATTCTTTTCTAAATCTTCAGTTTTAAGTATTTCTATACATCCTTCTAATTCTCTTAGTACTTTTTCTACTCCTAATTCATGTGTTTTATCATCAATTATGATGTAGCATTTTTTTCTTTTTTGACTTAATAAAGTATACATACCAATGCAGCTACCAATTGCGTCTAAATCTAAGTCTCTATGGCCCATTAAAAATATGGTTTTAGCTTTTCTAATAGCGTGCATTATTTTTTTTCTCTCAGAAATTATGCTCATATTAGACCTCCTATAAAGTACCAATTTTATTATATAATAAATCTATATTATTGTCTAATAAAAGAAGTTTGTATTTATAACAAAAAAAAGTATATTTTTATATACTTCTTTCTATTGCTCTTCCATCTATATAATATGTAATTATTTTATTAGGATATTCTTCTATGGCTTTTATTCCATCTTCTCTTCCTTCAAATTCTTGTTTTCTAGTATAATCAACATTTATTGGATATACTGTTTCTTTTACTAATTTATCTTCTCTTCCTTCATAATAACTTACATAATCATGAGTTTGGGAACTTGTTACTTTGCCCATTATTGGATCCTCTTCTATAATAAGATCATTTTGAAATTCTTGGGCAGTTAAGCCGTC
>JAEEGL013946739.1_pt1 | contig 24841 bp, 18 predicted proteins | sample 9134231 | NCBI WGS metagenome assembly JAEEGL01 (sample SAMN16246548, study PRJNA631951) | gut metagenome | biome: gut microbiome; feature: rumen; material: fiber-attached | host: Bos | place: Iran: Karaj | collected 2018-10
CATCCTCGAGTAATGCTGAAAACAGTGTCTTGCGTGAACCGCCAAAAACCTTGTTCAACAATGAAACGGCTTCTTTCTTCTGTATTTCTTTCTGTGAAACTAACGGCGCGCAGATGATTTCCATAACTTTAGATTCACTGTCAAATAGCCGGCAGCACTTCCAGACCCAGACTGTTTACATAGTCTATACTGTCACAATAGTCCGGATTTGTAAAGTGCCAGATTTCTTGACATTTAATTTCTACAGTTGTAGAATGTAGTTGTTCTACAACTGTAGAGAAAAGGAAAGCGATTATGAAACAGCATATCAAACGACTGCCGGACGCGGAATGGGAAGTGATGCAGGCCCTCTGGGCCTGTCAGGCCCCTTCGGAAAGCGCCGATATTGAAAAACAGCTGCACAGGGATCCGCCCATGGCTACGACGACGCTGCTGACCCTGCTCAGTCGCCTGGAGAGCAAAGGCTTTCTGAAGCGGGAAAAGCAGGGACGCGGCAACCGCTATACGCCCCTTGTGGAGCAGGATGAGTATCTGGCTGCCCAGAGCCGGCGTTTTGTGGATACTCTGTGCGGCGGGAATCTGTCCGTCTTTGCCTCTGCTCTGTGTGAGAGCGGCCTGAGCCGGGAGGAAATTGAAGAACTGCGAAAGCTGCTGGAGGGAGGCGGGCTATGAGCCAAATGAATCAGTCCATGCTGCTTCTGCGCGGCATTTTTGCTTTGCTCATAGGCGGAGCCATCACTTGGGCCGTCTACCGGCGGGATGATCCGGCGTTTTCTGATCCGGATGAAAACGATAGACGACTCTATAGCCCTATCGTTTCGCCCGACTTTCTGTTCCTTCTGTTCGGCATGCTGCTCGTTATGATCCCGTTCGTGGGAGGAAACCGGCTCCGGAACATGACACAGGCGCTGTTTCTGAATATCCTGCTGGCTTCGCTGATCTATTATTCGGTTTTAGTCTTTCTGCTTCCCTGGCTTAGAAAACACTTCCGGGCCGGCGTGTGCGCTTTGTTCTGGCTGCTTCCGCAGGCGCTCTATCTTTTAGTGAACGGTTTCTTCAGGGACACGCTTGCGAGGCCGCTGGTTGTGATTCGGGTCTCACGCGTTGTCCGGGACGCGAGCCTAATCGTCTGGCTGGGCGGCGCGGCCGCGGTGCTGATCATTCTGACCGTCCGCCATCTGCGCTTTCGCAGATCGATATTAAAAAATGCCAGGGAGATCCCGGACGGGACGCCGGTAAAAGCACAGTGGGATGAGGTCATGCGGTCGACCGGCCTAAAACGGATCCCGAAATATCGGCTGATGATCTCGTCCGATACCGAAACGCCGCTTTCAATCGGCCTGTTTCGGCCTTGGATCCGCGTCGTCCTTCCAAAGAAAGATTATACGCCCGAAGAGCTTCAGCTGATCTTCCGGCATGAGATTGGCCATCTGCTGCGGGCGGATAACCGGACAAAACTGTTTCTGCAGGTCTTAACGGCTCTCGGGTGGTTCAATCCGCTGATCTATAAGGCTGTCAGGTGCTGCTCGGAGGATCTTGAACTGAGCTGCGATGAACTGGTGATGCGGCGGGGGACCGAAGAAGAAAGGAAGCTCTATGCGGAACTGATCCTGAAGTCTTCCGGCCGTGCGGAAGGGATCACGACCTGTCTGTCGGCCAGAGCGGAGACACTGCGCTACCGCCTGAAAGGAATCCTGCAGACGGAAGAAAAGAAGAAGCTCGTGGGAGGCATAACGGCCGGACTGATCACGGCGTTTCTGCTGTTTTTCGGCGGTGGGGCGGCGATCGCCTGTGAAGAGGGGACGATCGGCGGAGCTTTCTTTTCCGAGGATATTGAACTCGTCCGGACCGGTTTCTGGTCCGGCGGTTATGACATTCGGTACTACAGCCTCGGGAACGGCAAGGCTGTGATGGAGCGGCTCGAAACGAAAAAGATCAGCCGCCTGACGGATCTGGCGGATCTGGACGCAAACGGAGAGAAAATGCTCACACTCTTTTTAAGACAGGGAACAGAGATGAAGAGAGTGATCCTGACGGACCGCTATTTGATCGTCATTCCGCTGAAAGCATCAAAAGGGTACCTGCCGGACAGCTCTATTCTCACCGATTTCTATGTGGAGGACCGGAACAGCATTCATTATGTAATCGACGATCCGATCGACTGGGAAGAGATCGAATCTCTGCTGGACGAGCAGATCGACAAAGGCACCCTCTTGGAGGGGACTTCGTAATAATGGGCTCCCTCTGGGAGGGAGCTGTCGGCCAAAGGCCGACTGTTTCGTTGACAGCGGAAGCGGAGAAAAAATACGAAGCGCTGCCTTTGGCAGAATAAGAAGGTCGTTACGCTGCAGTCGGAACAGATAACCCTCACCCTTCCCGTCTATACGGAGCAGGGCAGAACGTATCAGGCAGATAACGACTGCGTTCTCCTGTTTGAGAAATACGTCAAATAAACGAAGATCCTATTCGTGACAGTATAAGCTTGCAAGGCATAGAGAAAGGGCCTGTGAAAATGATCGTTCATTTCACAGGCCCTTTCTCTTTCTTAAGGGCGATCCGCTTATTTTTCCACGAGTTTTCCCATCAGCTCCAGACTGCGGGCCGCAAAGGCGGTCATCTCGTCGGCAGTGAGCGGCTTGTGGGCCAGCTTGGCCAGATCGTAGAGCTGGCGGGCGATCAGTTCGGAGCAGGCACCTTCCGGTTCCTTTTCCAGATACTGCACGAGTTTGTTGCCGCTGTTAAGCACCAGCGTTTCCTCGGAAGGGAACTGCGAAGGATCCATGCCGTAGAGCTTGAACATCTCGCTCATGCGGCGGCTCTCCTCGGAGGCCGTCATCAGGGAGGCGATCTTTTCGTCCTTCAGCCGGGAGACCTTCAGAGACAGTTTCTCCACGCCCAGAGCCTTCTTAAAGACATCGCTCAGGGCGTCTTCCTTGGCCTTCGCCTCTTCTTCGGAAAGGCTCTCGGTCAGCGCCTCGTTCACGTCGGAGTCGATGCGGCAGAACTTATAGTCGGTATAGCGCTGCTCCAGGCGGCTGATGAACGGTTCGTCGATCGCATGGTCGAAGAGCAGGGCTTCCTGGCCGGCGGCTTTGAACATCTCGATATAGGTGGCCTGCTGGACCGGATCCGTTACGTAGTAGATGGTCTTGCGGGTATCCTTTTCTTCGGATGCTTCAGAAGATTCGCTTTCGGGTGAGGGCGACGCTTGCCCTCCCCCGGACGCGGGGGAGGTTGCCCCGCTAGGGGCGGGTGAGGGCGACTTTTTTCCCTCCAGATACTCCTCCAGCGACACGTATTTCCCTTCCAGATCCTTATAGATCACGGCCTTGCGCATCTTTTCGCTGAACTTGTCGTCCCGCATGCAGCCGTACTTGATGAACGGATGGATATCCGCCCAGTATTTCTCATAGTTCTCCCGGTCCACATTGAACATGCCTGTTAGCTTGTCCGCGACCTTCTTCGTGATGTAATCGGAGATCTTGCGCACGAAGCCGTCGTTCTGCAGCGCGCTGCGGGATACGTTGAGCGGCAGATCCGCACAGTCGATCACGCCTTTCAGGAGCAGCAGAAACTCCGGGATCACTTCCTTGATATTGTCCGCGATGAACACCTGATTGCTGTAGAGCTTGATGGTGCCCTCCGCCGGCTCGGTTTCCAGATTGATCTTCGGGAAGTAGAGCAGGCCTTTTAAGCGGAAGGGATAATCCATGTTCAGATGGATCGTAAACAGAGGATCCTTCCACTCGCGGAAGAGCTTCTTGTAGAACTCCTTATATTCATCCTCCGTGCAGTCGGACGGATTCTTCAGCCAGAGCGGGTTGGTGTCGTTGACCGGCTTCGGGGCTTCCGACTCTTCCCCTCCCCCGGACGCGGGGGAGGGTGCCCCGTCAGGGGCGGGTGAGGGCGACTTGTCCTCCGCCTTCGCCTCGGTATCCTCAAAATAGATTGGGTACGGCATAAAGGCACAGTATTTCTCCAATACTTCGCGGGCCCTGAACGCGTTGGCAAATTCCGTGGAATCGTCCGCCAGATACAGGGTGATCAGCGTCCCGCGGGTTTTGCGGCTTCCTTCTTCCATGGCGAAGGTTGTGCCGCCGTCGGATTCCCAGTGCACGGGCTCGGCACCCTCCTCCCAGGAGAGCGTGTCGATCGTCACCTTGTCCGCGACCATGAAGCAGCTGTAGAAGCCCAGGCCGAAGTGGCCGATGATCTGGTCCTCGTTGGCCTTGTCCTTGTATTTCTCCAGGAAATCGGCCGCGCCGGAAAAGGCGATCCGGTTGATGTATTCCTTGACTTCTTCAGCCGTCATGCCAAGGCCGTTATCCTCCACCGTAAGGGTGCGGGCGGAAGGGGATACCGTTACATGCAGACACAGTTCCTCGCCTTCAGGGATCTCGGTCTGGCCCATGATCTCAAGCTTTTTCAGTTTCGTGATCGCGTCGCAGCCGTTGGAGACGAGCTCGCGCAGGAAGATATCGTGGTCACTGTAGAGCCATTTCTTAATGATCGGAAAGATGTTTTCCGAGTGGATGGACAGATGTCCTTTGGATTTTTTGATCATATGATAACCTTCTTTCGTATGTTTACCATTCATGCCTCCCCTCTGCAGGGGAGGTGGCGCGAAGCGCCGGAGGGGTTATTCTGCCCTCCCTATCATCATTATAGTCTCTCTCTGACAGAAGTCAAGTCGTTTTTAGCACTCAATCAAAAAGAGTGCTAACAATTAACTGTTCTCTTCAGGCTTCAAAATAACATCTGGTCAGGCCGGCGGTTTGTATGTTATAGTAAGCCTGCCGGGACAGAGAAGAACCCTAAACCGGAACAGGAGAAAACTATGTTTCGTTATACCGTAACAGAAGCGGATTATATCAAAATGGCAAAATGGATGCTGCTGCATCAGCGCGGTGAGAAAAAGACCGCGATCTTCCGCCTGCTTTTGGCCACCGTGATCCAGATGGGCGCCGTGTTCGGCTTTCTGCTGACGCATCCCGATACGAAAGAATGGATCCGGATCGGGCTGACGGTGATGTCCGTGATCTGGGCTCTCCTGGGAATCTACCGGTTCTTTTTTGTGGGACTTCGCGCCAGACTGCTGCTGAATCGGGTCAAAAACCAGAATCCGGGCTCTCTGTTCTGGAAGGAACACAGCCTGAGCTTAAAGAATGACCGGCTGATCCTGACATACAGCCGCGAGCAGTCGGAGCTGGCTGTCCGCGATCTGAGCGCAGTGGAGCATTTTGAGGGGCTGGCGCTGCTGCTCCAGGGCCGGGCGGTCTTTGAGCCGGTCCCGGAGGAGATCGCCGTGAGCCCCCGGTGGAAGGAATTTGAGGAGAATCTCCTGGCTCTGGCTGCCAAGAAAAAGGAAGAGGAGTTCCGAAAGACGGCAGAGGGACTGAAAAAGGATGCCGTCTATTCTGCTTTTGTTCAGCTGTCCCGGGAAGAGGTCGCGGAGCATCTGGCCGACATGAAGAAAAAGAGTCTGTTTTGCCGTGCGGGATGGTCGCCGCTGATGCTGTTCAACTTGCTGTTTCCGATCGCGATCGCCGTCTATTTTGTCGTTGTCGAGGCCTGGCTGCCGGCAGCCGTCTGCCCGTTGATTCTGATCCTGCTCAACTGGCCGGTTTTGTCGGTCTTTCTGCCGAGTTTTCAGAAAAAGCAGCTGAAAAATGTGGAGAAAGCCGGGGAAGAAGGTTATCTTGTGACTTTGGAAAAGGAGAACATCCGTCTGCTTACGCTTGAGCGGACGCACACGTTCCGGATCGCGGAACTCCGGAAAGCGCTGACGACAGAGGGCCGGCTCTATCTGATATTTGAAAGTCAGAAGATGCTGTTTATTCCCGAAGCGGCCGCACAGGATTTTGTGGAGGCCTTCAAAAGACAGAAAGGGATCAGACAGAAAGCCGGAAGGGCTTGATTTATGAAAAATAGAGCCTGTTTTTGTGTGCAAAAACGCTTGACATTGCGTTTTTACATGCTAAAATAGGCCTATCCCGCAAGGGATCAAAGCGTTGAAGAGAAGAGTAAGCAGGGAAAGACTTCACCAGAGAAGGATGCCGCGGCTGGAAGCATCCGGAAGAGTTCCTGCCGAAGACCACCTCCGAGCGGCCCCAATCCGGCCCGGGTGACTCCGTTAAAAGTCCAAGGAAGAGCCTTATTTTTAAGGAAACAGGGTGGAACCGCGGGTTTATCTCGTCCCTGACAGCAGCAAGGGAGCTGCAGTCGGGGCGTTTTTTTGTGAAGGAGGTGGCAAGTCGCCCCCGTCCAAGAAAGGAGAAAAAGATGAAGATTACACTGAAAGACGGTTCGGTGAAGGAATACGATCACCCGATGCGGGCGATCGATATCGCAGCGGACCTTTCCGAGGGCCTGGCCCGGATGGCCTGCCTGGCGGAGATCAACGGAGAGAACAAGGATCTGCGCACCCTGATCGATCAGGATGCGGAGCTGAATATCCTGACGGCAAAGGACGAAGCGGGTCTGGGCGCGCTTCGTCATACCGCGAGCCACGTAATGGCGCAGGCCGTGAAGCACCTGTATCCGACGGCCAAGCTGGCCATCGGTCCCTCCATTGCGGAAGGCTTTTATTACGATATCGACTTTGAGGAGCCCATCTCGGCGGACGATCTTCCCAAGATTGAGGACGAGATGAAGAAGATCATCAAGCAGGATCTGCCGCTGGAGCGCTACGAGCTGCCGCGGGAGGAAGCCATTGCGTGGGCGAAGTCCGTGGAAGAGCCTTACAAGGTGGAACTGATCACGGATCTGCCCGAGGACGCAGCTATCAGTTTCTACAAGCAGGGCGACTTCACCGATCTCTGCGCCGGCCCGCACCTTATGAGCACGAAGGGCGTCGGCAAGGCCTTCAAGCTGATGAGCCTGGCCGGAGCTTACTGGCGCGGCAGTGAGAAGAACAAGATGCTGACGCGTATCTACGCGACGGCCTTTGCGAAGAAGGAAGAGCTGGAAGCCTACGAGACGATGATTGAAGAGGCAAAGAAGCGCGACCACCGCAAGCTCGGCAGGGAACTGGGCATTTTCATGATGCACGAAGCCGGCCCCGGCTTCCCCTTCTTCCTGCCGAACGGCATGATTTTAAAGAACACGCTGCTGGAATACTGGCATGAGATCCATAAGAAGGCCGGCTACGTGGAAATTTCCACGCCCGTGATCTTAAACCGCCATCTGTGGGAGACGTCCGGACACTGGTATCACTACAAAGACAACATGTACACGACGGTGATCGATGAGGAAGACTATGCGATCAAGCCGATGAACTGCCCGGGCGGCGTTCTGACCTACGCCTCCGAGCCGCGTTCCTACCGCGATCTGCCGCTGCGCATGGGTGAGCTCGGTCTGGTGCACCGGCACGAAAAATCCGGCCAGCTGCACGGCCTCATGCGGGTCCGCTGCTTCACGCAGGACGATGCCCACATTTTCATGACGCCCGAACAGATCAAGGACGAGATTAAGGGCGTTGCGAAGCTGATCGACGACGTGTACAGCCTCTTCGGCTTTGAATACAAGGTCGAGCTGTCCACGCGCCCGGAAGATTCCATGGGCTCCGACGAGGACTGGGAGATGGCGACGAGCGCTCTGCAGGCCGCGCTGGACGAGATCGGCAAGCCGTACGTGATCAACGAAGGCGACGGTGCCTTCTACGGTCCGAAGATCGACTTCCATCTGGTCGATGCGATCGGCCGGACCTGGCAGTGCGGCACGATCCAGCTGGATTTCCAGCTGCCGCAGCGCTTTGAACTCGAATACATCGGCGCGGACGGCGAAAAGCACCGCCCGATCATGATCCACCGCGTCTGCTTCGGCTCCGTGGAACGCTTCATCGGCATTCTGATCGAGCACTTTGCCGGCGCCTTCCCGACCTGGCTGGCACCCGTGCAGGTGAAGGTCCTGCCGATTTCCGAGAAATACATGGACTATGCCGAAAAGGTCATGAAGGAACTCGACGATGCCGGCATCCGCGTGGAGCTGGACCGCCGCGGCGAGAAGATCGGCTACAAGATCCGCGAAGCGCAGCACCTGAAGATCCCGTACATGCTGATTGTGGGTCAGAAGGAAGAAGAGGACGGCACGGTCGCGGTCCGCTCCCGTTCCGCCGGTGATCTCGGCGCGCAGCCGTTAGATGAATTCCTAAACAAGATCAAAGAAGAGATCCGCACGAGAGCGCGGTAAGCTTTTCCCGATAGCCCTGCCTGTACATGACTGTAAAAGTCTTGCCAGGCAGGGCTTTTTTGCGTACAATGAGATCAGAGGATTAGTTATGAGCGGCGGGAAGGACGTCCCTGTACTTTACGGGCGTCCGGAAAAGAAAGGAATACAGCCATGAACGGGACAGAAAAAATCGCAAAAAAGCGGCTGAGAGAACAAACGGAGCTGGCGCGTCTTAAAACGCAGCGCTCAAAGGTCCGCTATGCCGGCTATTTTATCGTGCTTCTGGTCATGATCGTCCTGACGGACGTTCTGGACAATCTTGCCACGAACATCGGCGGCAACATTACCTCGAGCTTTATCACGGAGTTTTTCGTAAACGGAAAAGTCTTCGGCAAAAGCTACGAGTACGAGGCCGGACTGGCCCTTCACAATACGATCAGCCTGATCGGCTATGTGATTTCCTTCCTGGTTTCCTTCTACAAATCACTGGCGGACAGGATCGGCCGCAAGCCGCTTTTCGTTCTTTCCGCCCTGGGAATGGCAGCCGGTCTGCTGATCATTTTCTGCTGCCGGAGCTATTTCGTTTTCCTGATCGGCAGCTTTATGCTTTCCTTCTTTATCGGATCCGATATCCAGATCCTGTATGTGCTGGAGGAGGCACCGAAGGAAAAACGGGCCACAGTCTACAGCCTTTTAAAGGGGATAGGCGGGCTTTCCGCGGTGGCGATCCCGACCATGCGGGCAACGCTCATGGCGAACGATCCGACAAAATGGCGCAACGTATATCTGGTGCCCGGTCTGTTCGGACTGGCGGTGGCGGCGCTCATCGTGCTGCTTGTAAAAGAGACGCGGATCTTCCAGGACAGGCGGATCGCGCAGCTGGAGCGGGCGGAACGTTCGGAACAGGAGACGCTTCCGGACCTCGGCGCCTCCCCGGAAAAGACGGTTTCCCCGGAGAAGACTGACGGAGAACCGGCAGTTAAGGCCGGCGTGATTTCAGCGATCAAATATATATACAGGCGGAAGGATCTGCGGACACTGATACTGATCAAGATGCTTTTTGATGCGGCGATCATTGCCATGACGAACTACGAGTCGATCATGTTCCGCGCCAACATGAGTACGGAGGCGATCACGACAGCGGAGTTTTTCTACCCGTTCATCTACTGCGCTTCTGTGATTGTTTCGGGATTTCTGGCCGATCGGATCGGCCGGAAGAAAACAGTCTTTCTTTTCGGTCTTATGTGCGCGGCATCCTTCGTTTTCTTTATCGTTTCCGCGAACAGCCTTTGGGCACCGGCCCTGGTCGGTATCGGCTACGGTCTGTATCTGGGCGGCTACTGGATCGGCCGGGACTATATGGAGATCATCTCGACCGAGATGGTGCCGACAGGCATCCGGGCCTCTATCATGGGGGCGGAAGGGCTGCTGGTCTATATCGGGATGGCCGTCGGTTTTGCCTTCGTGAATATCGGAATGCTGTACGCCCCGCTGTGGCTGGTCTGCGGCATCTTCGCGCTGCCCTGCATTCTGATCTCCGTCTTCCTGCTAATGCGCAAGGTGAAGGAGACCATGGGCGTGGACTATGAGGAGATTCCGGGAGACGGCGTATGAAGATCGTTATTATAGGCGCGGGACTGGGAGGTCTTTCGTTTGGGTCCTGCGCGGCGCGGGACGGTCACGAGGTACTCCTGATCGACAAAAACAAAGAGCCGGGCGGGGTGCTGACGCTGACACGCAAGGACGGCTTTTCCTTTGAGCAGGGACCGTTGATCTTAACGGATTTAAAGCCGGAGGAGTCGGTCGGATCTTTCCTTAAAAGTCTGGGGATCCGGCTTGAGACCGTGCGGGATGACAGAGGTCTCTGCACACCGGATTTTTCCCTGCTTCCGCCCGAAAACTATGAAGGCCCCGACTGGCGGAAGAGGCGCTTAAAGGAGCTTTTTCCCCAGGATGCGGCCGGGATCGACGAGTATTACCGCTTCTATGAGGCACTGATGAAGATCCGCTTTCTGAGCGAAAAAAAGCAGACGCCTTTCACGAAGCTTCGGATGTTTTTGACCTACCATGGCATCAGACAGTATGAAAACATGACCTGCCGCGCATTTACGGAAAAGATCTTTTCGGACGAAAAACTGCGGCTGGTCTTTAACGGGATCCTTGCGGATTTCTGCGCCGATCCGGAGGAAGTGCAGTGTTTCACCCTTCCTTTTGTCAATACGGAAACCGCATTCGATAAGCGGATCCCGGAAGTAAAAAAGGGAAAGCTGTACTATCCCTCTTACCGTTATGTCACGGGCGGCTGCCAGAAGATAGCGGAGGGCCTCTGCGATTATATCGTTTCGCACGGGGGAACTTTTCTTCCGGAAACCGTCGCCGAAAAGGTGCTGATACAGGACGGAAGGGCCGTCGGCGTAAGGCTTTCGGACGGGACCGTTCTGCCGGCGGATGCAGTCGTTGGCTGCGGCAGCGCCCGGGACTTTTTTGCGGAAACGGTGGGGCTTAAATATCTTGACGATGAATACCGGAAAATATTGGAAGAATTCCGGCCGATGGAAGCGGTCTTCATGGTGCATCTGGGGGTCGACTACGATCCGTCCGTCTATCAGAAGCAGAGCCTCTGTTACTATTACGGCAGCTACGATCTTTGCGGTGCGGTAAAGCGGCTGAGGAGCGGCGTCTATCATGAGGGAAAGGACGGGTTCCTGATCTATTTCCCGGACCGCCATGCGCCGGCATTTGCCCCGGAAGGCTGTCACTGCGTCACGGTCTATACGGTCTGCCCCGACTGCCTTAATGACGGAGACTGGGAGAGCTTAAAGGAGGCCTACGCGGATCAGCTGATCAGGCTGGCGGAGGAGCATTTGCCGGGACTTTCGGAACACATTGTCACGCGAAAGATCATGACGGCAGAAGATTACCGGATTCTGACGCATATGAAAAAATCGTCTTTTGGCGGGGCGGTGCCCGTCTGGAAGCAACAAAATCCCCCGCACCTGACGCCCGTCAGGAATCTCTTCTTTGTGGGGCAGCAGAGTGAAAACGGCGGAGGGGTGCCGATCGTTATAAACGGGGCCCGCGAGGCGTACCGGAAAGCGGATCTGAAAAAGAACGGAGTATAGAGAGAAAAACAGGAGGCAGTCATGAACGAAGTCATAAAAGCAATGAAAGAAAGAAGAAGCATCCGGAGCTTTAAGCCCGAGATGCCGAAGCCGGAGGATCTGGAACAGATCGTCGAGGCCGGACTGTATGCGCCGAGCGGCATGAACCGGCAGGACACGCTGATCCTGGTCGTAAGAGACAAGGCGCTTAGAGACAGGATCAGTGAGTCAAACCGGCTGATCGGAGGCTGGCCGGAGGGACACGATCCCTTCTACGGCGCACCGGTGATCCTGATCGTCCTGGCAGATAAATCGGAGCGGAACCACGTCTACGACGGTACGCTGGTCATGGCCAATCTGCTGCTGGCAGCGCACGCACTGGGACTCGGGAGCATCTGGATCAACCGGGCCAAACAGGAATTCGAGACCGACGAATACAAACAGCTGTTAAAGGAGCTCGGCGTCGAAGGCGAGTGGGAAGGCATCGGACACTGCGCGGTCGGGTATATCGACGGGGAGATCCCCGAGGCCGCGCCGAGGAACGAAGGCCGTGTCTATTACTTGTAGAGAAATAATGCAAAAGCGGTCGTTTGACCTGAATGACCGATGCCAAGGCGGACTTTTAGGCCCTTAAGATTGATTCCTTACGTGCATTTTGCTATAATCAATTCGTAAAGTCGGCCTGCCTGCGCCTGGTTCCGGAGGGCGGAACGGTGCGGAAGCTGACGGAGGAACGGTATGAAAATCACATTTTTGGGAGCTGCCCATGAAGTGACCGGTTCCATGACCTATCTGGAGGTGGGCGATGCCCGCTATCTGGTGGACTGCGGCATGGAGCAGGGAAAAGATATATATGTCAATCAGAGCCTGCCGGTGGATGCCGGCGCGATCGACGCGGTCTTTCTGACCCATGCGCACATCGACCATTCCGGAAATCTGCCCCTTCTGTACAAAAAGGGCTTCCGCGGTTCGATCTACGCGACCGAGGCGACGGTCAATCTCTGCCGCATCATGCTGATGGACTGCGCGAAGATCCAGGAAACCGATGTCGAATGGAAGGACAGGAAAAACAAACGGGCCGGCAAGGAACTGATCGAGCCGCTCTATACGAGTGAAGACGCGCAGGAGACGCTTAAGCTGTTTGTGCCCTTAAGCTTTAATCAGATCGCCCGGGTCGGGGAAAACGTGACGGTCCGCTTCGGCGACGCGGGTCATCTGCTCGGGGCGTCCCATATCGAACTGTGGCTGACGGAAGGAGACGTGACCCGCAAGCTTCTCTTCAGCGGCGACGTCGGCAATACGGACCGCCCACTGATCCGCGATCCGCAGCCGGTCGATGAGGCAGATTATGTGATTCTGGAATCGACCTACGGCGACCGTCTGCACGGACCGCATGAGGGGGACCGGGCCTATGTGAACCAGCTGGCGGGGGTGATCGACCGGACACTGGGACGCGGCGGCAACCTGGTCATTCCGGCCTTTGCGGTCGGCCGCACCCAGGAGATCCTCTATTTCATCCGCCAGATAAAAGAGGAAAAGCTGGTGAAGTCCCGCCCGGACTTCAGGGTGATCTTAGACAGCCCGCTGGCCGTGGAAGCGACCGCGGTCTTTCAGCAGACGCCGCGGGAGTACTTCGACGACGATGCCCGCTCTCTTCTGGATAGGGGCGTCAATCCGGTCTTCTTTGACAATTTCGACCTGTCCGTTTCCACGGAGGAATCCGTTGCTATCAACTCGGACGAAGAGCCGAAGGTGATCATTTCCGCAAGCGGCATGTGCGAGGCGGGGCGGATCCGCCATCACTTAAAGCACAATCTCTGGCGGCCGGAAAGCACGGTTCTTTTCGTGGGATACCAGACCGAAGGCACCTTGGGCCGGGTTCTGCTGGACGGCGCCGAAACGGTGAAGCTGTTCGGCGAGGAGATCTCGGTGAAGGCGGAGCTGGCGACGGTCGACGGCATCAGCGGCCACGCGGACAGGGACGGCCTGTGCACCTGGCTGAATGCGCTAAAGAAGAAGCCGAAACGGGTCTTCATCAATCACGGCGAAGACGCGGTCTGCGATGATTTTGCTTCTTATCTGCAGGAAGAATACGGGCAGAAAGCCGAAGCCCCGTTCAGCGGGTCCGAGTTCGATCTGATACGCGGACAGTGGCTCCTTAAAACGGAGGGCGTGCCGGTCGAGCGACAGAGTGCGGAGCAGAAGCAGGCGAACAATCTCTTTGCCATGCTGGTGGCAGCGGCCGAACGCGTGCTGAAACTGGCCAAGAGCATGAAGGAACGCTCCAACAAGGAGATCAAGAACTTCACGAAGGATCTGGATAAACTGCACGGAAAATATCAGTAAGCTTTGAGGGGATCCTCTGGAAAAATGAAAGAAAATTACGACCGGCAGATGCGGGAAATCATAGCGGATATCGAAAGAAAGCGGGAGACGGGGGAGCTTGCCCTGCCTCCCCGTCTGCTTCTGCACAGCTGCTGCGCGCCGTGTTCAAGCTCGGTGCTGGAGCAGCTGGCTGCCCATTTCCGCGTCACGGTCCTGTACTACAACCCGAATATATATCCGCCGGAGGAATATGAATTCCGGAAGGAAGAGCAGAAGCGCTTTATCCGGACCTATCCTTTCCCGAATCCGGTGGATTTCCTGGACTGCGAATATGAGCCGGAGCAGTTTTACGAGGCGGTAAAGGGCCTGGAAAACGAGCCGGAGCGAGGCGGCCGCTGCATGGTCTGCTACCGGCTGAGACTGCACCGGACCGCGCGGGAAGCGGCAGCCGGCGGCTATGACTATTTCGCGACGACGCTGACCTTAAGCCCGCTCAAGGATCCGGAACGCTTAAACCGGATCGGGGCGGAAGAGGAGGCTGCCATGCGCCATGAGGCGGCAGGATCCGTGCCGCGGTATCTTCCTTCTGACTTCAAAAAAAGAAACGGGTACCTGCGGTCGCTCGAGATCAGCAAAGAATGCGGCATGTACCGTCAGGAATACTGCGGCTGCGAGTTTTCGCTGCGGCAAAGCGCAAAATCGGGCAACAAGGTTGAAATCCCGGACGCCGCCCCTTATAATAAATAGCACAACAGGAGCCTTGCAGGAGGAGTCGCTGATGAATAAGATAACCGGAGATCTGCTTGTCGAACTAAGCGGAAGCGCCGATCTTACCAAATATCTGTCAGATAACCGGGAGGAAATCATATCCGGCGAGATCGACAGTCTGATGGATAGTATCCGACAGACCAATAAAATCACCAAGGCAGAGCTGGCCAGAAAAGCCGGTATCAGCGAGTTCTATTTGTACCAGATCCTGAAAGGCAGCAGAAAGCCGTCTAGGGACACGCTCCTGGCCATGTGTCTAGGACTTGGATGTACGGAAGAACAGACGGGAAAGCTGCTTAAACTGGGCGGCTACGGTCCGCTGTACGTCAGGATCAGGCGCGATGCGATCGTTTTGTACGGGATCATTCACGGGTGGGATGTGCTGAAGGTAAACGATGCACTCTTTGAGCAGGAAGAACCTCCGCTCGGAGAGATATTATAAAGCGGGTGGCGGGATGTTCACCCGCCGCTGTTCATATATTCAATCTTGTTGCCGGCGTGGTTTTCCACGTCGGTTTCATTGTTCGTAAAAGTACACGAGATAAAATAGAAAACGTCATCAAAGGGCAGATGCTCCAGAAGAACGGCTGTCTTATTGGAAATAAAGACGCCTTCGTGGATGAAAGCCGCGCGCAGGATGGAGTTGCTGCTGTCGATTAAGACGCCGGTGCCGCAGTTCTCAAAGCGGCAGCCGCTTAAGATAGGACACGATCCGTCATCCCCCAAGATCCCGATCTTAAGCCCTTCAAAAAGGCAGGCTTCCGCTTCAAAGGAAGCGGTCGCCTCTATGCCGGTCCCTGTGCTGTTCCCCGTAAAAAGGATGTTATTGACCGACAGATGCTGAGGCTCTTCCGAACGGATGTAAAGAGTCCCTGAAATTGTAGTCCGTCCACTATCGCTCTCGGTACCGATCAGGCTGATGGCGCGATTCTCAATTGCCAGATCTCCTTCATAGACGATTGGTGCCAGGGTGATCGTTACGATCGCATCCTTGCTGACTTCCCTTTCGGTCTTCTCGATCAGCGCTTTCAGATCCTCCATGGTCTCGAGAGGCGTATTTTTATACGAATAGGATGCTTCCGGACGGATATGGATCTCCATCCGCTCGCGGAGGATCAGAGTGTCCCCGTTTTTCATGTTCAGCGTCCAGAAGATGTCGTTGGAGGAACAGTCGGTATTGTATACGATATCCGCTTCGAGCATCGCATCCGGAAAGCCCGGATTCCAGGCAGGCACGCCCGGAGAAGCGCTCTGGGAACCGGAATCTGCCGTTACGGCAACACTGGATTTCTCCAGCAATTCAGCGAACTCCGCACGGGCATTTTCACCGGTATCCTCCCGGTAGACATAAAGCTGCAGAGGGATCGCAGCCTGCGTCCCTCTGACCAGGGTGCGGGTATACAGCGGCTGCGGCGAGGTCCAGTGCAGAAAATCGACCTGATCGTTACGCAGCAGGAGATGCCATGAAACGCCTTCCGCCCGGTAAATAAACTCTGCCCCGTCCGCCTCATAGGTGCGGGGCCTTTTCCACAGAACGGCCGCCAGAACAATGATCAGCAGAAGGGCGGGGATCAGTAGAAGCCGAAGTATCCGGCGCTTCCGGATCCCGGGGAAAGTGACGGCTTCTTTTTCTGTCTGCGATTTCGCACAGTACGGGCAGAAGGATGCCTCTTTCGGAAGCTCTTTGCCGCAGAAAATGCAAAGCTTTGTACCTTTCATAGGGCAAGGACCTCCATCAGCTGCACTACCGTCTGGTAGCGTTTGGCGGGCTGCGTCATCGTACAGCGCGAGATGATGCGTCCCATGCGTCCCTCGGCCAGACGGACCGAAGGATGCGCTCCGGTCAGCATCAGGTTCATAGTGATGCCCAGAGCGTAGATATCGGCTCTTCCGTCGGTCTGGGAGATCCCGAACTGCTCCGGCGCCGCGTATCCGGCAGTGCCCAGAGCCGCCGTATCTTTCGGCTGGTCTGCCTTTTCCGTGCGGGAAGCATCCAGATCCAGCAGCACGGCCCGGTCCTCACACAGCAGGATGTTCTCGGGCTTTACGTCGCGGTGCACGATGCCGAGGCTGTGCAGCACGTATAGCGCCTTACATACATCCAACGCGATTTTCCGCGTATCTTTCGGGGAGAGAAGCGCCTCAGCAATCACTTTATCCAGGTGGTTTCCCGCAAGATATTCCTCCAGTATGAGGACCCGTCCGTCTTCCTCGGCGGCTTCCCATATTTTGGGCAGATACGGACATTCGACGGAGAGAAGTCTGCGGTAGATCTCCGAAGTTCCGGCAAAGTCACGGAGAATAAACCGCTCGCCCGAATCGTGGTGGCGAAGCAGGCGGATGGTCTTTTCCTCCGTTTCCCTGTATGTATGCAGGATATCGAAGCGGAGCGGTATTTTCTCATGCAGGAATGAGTACAAAGCAGGACCTCCAGAGCAATAAAACATCTGTAGTATATAGCATCAAAGAGGCGTTAGCAAGAGAAGAGGTGTTTTAAGAAATAAAACACAAAACCTCAACTCCCAGCATATGGAAAAGCACGGCCGGAAAGACTAAAAATATATACGGTTTAGTATGCTCATTTCATTTTTATGTTGCAAGAACTTTGAATAAGGAGTGTTTCTCATGGCCAAATTTGTTATTGAATGCCCCGTCTGCGGAAAGTATGCGGAAGCCAAGACGGGCTTTTTCGCACGCAAAAAAATCGACTGCACCTGCGGATATGTGATCGATGTCCGTACGGACAAGCTTGCCTCCAGGCAGTGTCCTCACTGCGGAAATATGGTGGTTTTTGACCAGTCGAAAGGAGAAAAGGCTCTGTGCCCGGTCTGCCACGAACCGATCAACACGCTGGCGGACAATGCCCAGATGGAGACCATCACCTGCGCACAGTGCGGGATCAGCCTGCAGGTGAACAAGGCGGCCGAGACCTTTACCTGCCCGGTCTGCGACTGCGTGAATAACGTTCCGGAGCGGATCGCCCGCGAAAAGATCAAACGCGAAGGCCTGGCCAGTGTCATCAAATACGAAGGCGACGGTAATACGCTGGTCTGGAAGCATCCGCTGGAGGACTTCAATTGCGGATCCCAGTTGATCGTGCACGAGAGCCAGGAAGCAATTTTCTTCCGTGACGGTAAAGCTCTGGATCTGTTCGGTCCGGGCCGCTATACGCTGGAGACGCAGCAGCTGCCGATGCTGGAAAAGATTTACCAGCTTCCGACTGACAGCGAAACGACCTTCCATTCAGAAGTCTACTATATCAATACCGCCACCGTCATGGGCGTCAAGTGGGGAACCGATTCCAAGGTACGGATGTTTGATCCGGCCTCTGGTCTGCATGTGGAGCTCGGCGCCAGCGGCGAGTTCAATATTCGCGTGGTCAATTCAAGAAAGCTCCTTGTCAAACTGATCGGCACGACCGGGACTTTAAAAGAAGACCAGCTTTTAGGCATGGGCAACGGAAAAGGCTATTTCCGGGCCATGATCATGACGCAGGTCAAGAGCTTCCTTGCGCAGGCGATCAAGAGCCGGGGGATCAATGTCCTGGAAGTAGATGAGCGGCTGATCGAACTGTCTGAAGAGCTGAAACTTCGCCTGAATCAGTATCTGGACGAATACGGCCTGCAGATGCCGGAGTTCTTCGTGAGCCGCATCATGACGCCGGATGACGATCCGAACTACCGCCGCATGAAGCAGCAGTACGCGGATCAGTATCTGCTGGTGCGTCAGGAACAGATCAAAAAGAGCGAAGCGGAAGCGGCGGCTCTGCGCAAAGAAGTAGAAGCCACGACCGAAGCCCGGATGAAGATCATCGGCGCGCAGGGCGAGGCAGAAGCCTTAAAGATGAAAGCTCAGGCGGAGGCGGATGCCTACAAGATGCAGGCGGAAGCGGAAGCCATGGAAATGAGGATGAAGGGTTACAGCTATCAGCAGGAGACGGCCCGCAAGGTCGGCATGGAAGCCATGAAGAACGGCCTGGGAGGAGGCGGCGGTGCCGGCATGCTGGGCGATCTGGCCGGTCTGGGCATCGGCCTTGGCGCGATGGGCGGCGTGATGGGACTGACCAAGGAAGCCCTGCAGCCGACCATGCAGGCCGCCAGCGAGATGGGCAAGCAGACTGCTACTGCCATCGGCGGTGCTGCGGCACCGGCCGGTGATACCTGGGACTGCAGCTGCGGCGCGAAAGGCATAAGCTTTGCCTTCTGCCCTTACTGCGGAAACAAGAAGCCGGAACCGAAGCCGGCAGCCGATACCTGGGACTGCAGCTGCGGCGCGAAGGGCATCACTTTTGCTTTCTGCCCTTACTGTGGAAAAAAGAAACCGGAGCCGGAAGTCCCGGCGACCTGGGACTGCGGCAACTGCGGGACGAAAGGCATTACGTTTGCTTTCTGCCCGAACTGCGGCAATAAGCGGCCGGTCGTGATCAAAAAGACCACTTGGGACTGCCCTGACTGCGGGATGAAAGATATCAGCTTTGCCTTCTGCCCGGGCTGCGGCAGAAAGCGGGATCAGTAAAAACAAAGTAAACCCTGACAGACAGAGGAGATCATCAAATGGCGATCCTGAAATGCAAAATGTGCGGCGGCGATCTGATCGTGGAACCGGGCATGAGCGTCTGCGAATGTGAGTACTGCGGAAGCAAGCAGACAGTCCCTTCTGCCGACAATGAGAAAAAGATGAATTTGTTCGCCCGGGCCGGGCGGCTGCTGCGTGCCTGCGAATTCGACAAAGCGGCGGGGGTCTATGAAGCTATCGCGGCCGATTTCCCGGAAGAGGCGGAAGCATATTGGGGCATGGTGCTGTGCCGCTACGGTATCGAATACGTAGATGACCCAACTACCGGAAAGAAGGTGCCTACCTGCCACCGATCAGGCTTTGAGAGCGTGCTGGAAGACAGCGATTTTGAACAGGCCTGTGAGAACGCGGATGCCATCGCTCGCCGGCAGTATCGGGAAGAAGCAAAAGCCATAGAGGATCTGCGCAGGAGCATTATCGAAGTCTCCGGAAAAGAAGAGCCTTACGATATCTTTATCTGCTACAAGGAGACCGATTCCGAGGGGAACCGGACCGTGGACAGTGTCCTGGCGCAGGACGTGTACGACGCCCTGACGGAAAAAGGTTACCGCGTGTTCTTCTCGCGGATCACGCTGGAGGACAAGCTCGGTCAGGAATACGAGCCTTACATTTTTGCTGCTCTGCACTCCGCGAAAGTGATGCTGGCCTTCGGAACGGACTACGAATACTACGAAGCGGTATGGGTGAAGAATGAGTGGAGCCGGTACCTCAAGCTGATGGAGAAGGACAAGACCCGTCACCTGATCCCCTGCTATAAAAACATAGATGCTTATGACATGCCCAAGGAGTTTGCCAAACTGCAGGCTCAGGATATGGGCAAGGTCGGCGCTGTGCAGGATCTGCTGCGCGGCATAGAAAAGCTGATCGGAAAGAAGCAGGCAGAGAATCCGATTGTTAATGTTGTCTCTGCGTCAGCGGCTGGTACGAATACAGCAGCTCTGCTGAAGCGTGCATTTATGTTTCTGGAAGACAAAAACTGGAAATCAGCGGACGAGTATTGTGAAAAAGTATTGGATATGGATCCAGAGAATGCGCAGGCATATCTTGGGAAGCTTCTGGCTTCTCTGCAGGTAAAAAAAGCAGACGATCTGGATAAGGCGGCAGAAACGTTTGCAGACAACCCTGTTTTTGCCAAGTGTCTTCGTTATGGGGATGCAGCGCTTTGCGACAAACTAAACAGAGACAGTGAAAGCGTCAGAGAACGGCTGGAAGAGCAGAGATTAAACAGTCTTTATAATAAGGCGGAGACTATGCAGCAACGCGCTAAAACCGAACCTGATTATTTGGCAGCAGCTGATGCATTTTCCGCTATTGCTGACTATAGAGATGCATCGTTAAGAGCAGAACAATGCCGGAATCAGGCAGCGGCGACAGTTATACAGATGGAAAACAGAAGGGAAAAATTGATAGCGCAGAGAGAGCGTTTACTGCCTTTTGCCAATCATATCGCAGCAGGATGGTATCATACCGTGGGATTGAAGGATGACGGTACTGTCGTGGCGGTCGGAGATAATGAATACGATAAATGCCAGGTCTCAGATTGGACAGATATTATTGCTGTAACAGCAAGCTACAACCGAACCGTCGGATTGAAAGCTGACGGAACAGTGGTGTTTGTCGGATACAATGACTTTTTCAAAACGCTGGATGTTTCCGGGTGGAAAGATATCGTGGCGGTTGCAACAGGTGAAATGCACATTGTCGGGTTGAGAAAAGACGGCACCGTAGTGGCTGTCGGAGCAAATCATGAAAAGGAATGTGAGGTTTCTGACTGGAGAAATATCACCTCTATTGCAGTTTCAAACGGGCGTACAGTGGGACTTAGGGCGGACGGAACAGTAGTTGCTATCGGAAACAACAGAAATCGCGAATGCGAAGTTTCTTCCTGGAAGAATATCGTAGCGATAGCATCCGGAGCCGGTTGTGCCTGGGGGATACAATCTGACGGCACACTTGTAGCGATCGGCAATAATAATAACGGGCAAAGAGATGTTTCTGATTGGACTGATATAGTAGAAATTTCTGTGGGGATTTCACATGTGGTCGGCTTAAAAGCTGATGGGACGGTAATTGCTGCTGGATATAACAATGATGGACAATGCAATGTTTCCGAGTGGACAGACATTGTGGCTGTGGCTGCCGGAGGAAACAACACCTTCGGCCTTAAAGCGGACGGTACGGTAGTGGTTGTCGGAAAAAACGAAAACGGTGAATGTGGTATTGGCAACTGGAAGCTTTTTAAGTCAGAAGCGGAAAAAGAGGCTGATTATCTCGCGGCCTGTGCTTTGCAGCAATCTGGCACAGAGGATGCTCTCATAAATGCATCTGCTGCATTTGCTGCTTTGAAAGACTATAAGGATTGCGCAGAGCGGAGCCAAACGTGCAGACGGTTATTTGCAGAGAAAAAAGCATCAAGAGAAAGAAGAGAAAAACGAGAGGTGCTGGTCTTGGAGAAAAACAAGCTTCAGGCAGAATTGACAAACCTCAAAGGCTTGTTCTCCGGCAAACGCCGGAATGAGATAGAAGCAAGGCTGGCTGAAATAGATACGAAATTACAAAAACTGTAAGATATACGAAGGAGCATCATTTATGGCGGCCAAACTGGAATGTGAAATCTGCGGCGGCAAACTGATCGGAAAACCGGGCGGTGTTTTCGAATGTGAAAACTGCGGCACGGAATACTCGACGGAGTGGGCGAAAGCCAAGATACAGGAGATTACCGGCACCGTAAAGGTGGAAGGCACGGTTGAAGTGACTGGCAAGGTGCAGGTAGAGGGAGCTGTTACAGCCCAGAATCTGATTAAGCGCGGCATGCTGGCACTGGAAGAGAAAAAGTGGGAAGAGGCGGAGAACTGTTTAAGGGAAGCGCTTAAAGCCGATGCTGAAAATGCCGAAGCCTATCTGGGCTTGTCGATGGTAAAGAGAAAAAAGCCAACCAAAGAGGATTATGCCGAGGCCTATATCCACCGCGGTTTGGAAGCGAAAAACGATTCCGATACAGACAGGGCTATACAATTTGCCAGGCAAGAACTCAAAGAGTGGTTTAAAGAACTGGACGAAAAGAGAGCCGCTTTGTTGGCAGAGGCAAAAGAACGCTTGCCGGAAAGCAGAAAACGGATCGCGCCTTATCAGGGACTTCTTGCTGCAGGGACATTTAACACAATCGGTCTGCAAGAGGATGGAACAGTCATAACAGCAGGGAGTAATCGCGATGATGTTTCCGGGTGGAGAGATATTACGGCTATAGCTGTCGGAGCTTCTTTTATAGCTGGTCTTAAAGCGGATGGTACAGTGCTGCAAACCGGAAGATCGATCGATGTTTCTGCATGGACGGATATCACAGCCATTGCTGTTGGTTTAACACATATCGTTGGTTTGAAAAAAGACGGCACAGTCGTGGCAACGGGAGATAATTCCAAACATCAGTGTGACGTTTCCGGCTGGATGGATATTGTGGCTGTTGCCGCAGGATTTCATCATACGGTTGGTTTGCGATCAGATGGAACGGTCATTGCCGTTGGGGATAATCAATGGCAACAGTGCGATGTATCTGAATGGACGGATATTGTCGCTATTGCGGCAGGCCCCAGCGATACACTCGGGATCAAAGCAGACGGAACGGTATTCGTCTCTAAGGTTTATCGGGACTTGTCAAGTTGGACGGATATTGTGGCGATTTCTGCAGCTGGAGAAACAATCCTTGGGCTAAAGGCGGACGGAACCGTTGTCTGTGATTCTTCGTCTTCTGGTGGACACAGTTTTTTAAACATTTCCAAGTGGGCTGATATTGTGGCGATTGCCGTCGGGAAATACCATGTGGTTGGTCTGAAGGCAGATGGCACCGTAGTTGCCGATGGCAGTTACAGAGAGAAGAAACATTGGATAACTAACGGACAGTGTGACGTACGTCAATGGAAACTTTTCCGACCCGATAAGGAAAAAGAACCTGATTACGCTGCTGCCGGTGCCTTGCAGGAAAAGGGGACAGAAGATGCTTTACTGAAAGCAGCTGAGTTATTCAAACCATTAAGGCATTATAAAGACAGTGCAGAGCGGGCAAAAATCTGCCGGCAGACTTATGAAACCATGAAGATGTCCAGAGAACGGGCGGAATTGAATGCAGAGAAAGCGGCTCTGAGTACCGAACTGGCCAATCTCAAAGGCCTGTTCTCCGGCAAGCGCCGTAAAGAAATCGAAACCCGGTTGGCGGAGATCGAAACCGAAATAAAAAAACTACAGTGATTCCGGCAGTGATCCGATAAGGAGGCAGAACAAATGAAATCCAACAAAAACACGATCCGAGCACTTACGGTAATGGGCATCATACTGGTGCTTTACTGCGTACTGGTATTTGTGATCCCATTTGAGAAAAACGCAGTCTTCTGGCTGAGCTTCGTCTTCACACTGATTGCGATCTTTGCGCAGATCTATATCCTGAAGATTGCTTTCCGGCATGGGGAGAGCCTGAAGAGCAAGTTTTACGGTTTCCCGATAGCCCGGGTCGGCGTGATCTATCTGGCGGTCCAGCTGGTTCTCGGCCTCCTGTTTATGGCGCTTGGGAAATGGATCCCCGTGTGGGTCGCGGCGCCGGTATATATCCTGATTCTGGCGCTGAGCGCCATCGGCATCATTGCCACGGATGCGGCACGGGATGAAGTGGAACGTCAGGAAACCCAAAAGAAAATAGACACCTCTTTTATGGATAATCTGTATCTGCAGCTGTCCGGACTGGCTGCGCAGTGCGGCGAACCGGAAACGAAAAAGACACTGGAAAAACTGGCGGAAGAAGTACGGTTCAGCGATCCGGTAAGTAATAACCAGTTGTTCCAAGCTGATCAAGAAATAGATGAAGCGCTGGTGGTTTTAAAAGACATCATCACCAGAGGCGATAACAACGGTGTTATTGCTGCCTGTGCAAGAGTATCCAAAGCGCTGACGAGAAGAAACCAACTGTCTAAAATGAACAAGGGGTAAAAATTGCTATGGTAAGAACAGATGTGGAAAATCTGCGGGAAAAGTATAATGAACTATTCTGCAACGATGAACTGAAAGCGAAAGCGTTTGACAGGATTGCTGAAAACTACTACCTCGGCAATTTTGGCTCTATGCAAAAGAGCGATATTGAAGTGTTGCTTTTTTCTCTGTTCATAGACAGAATTCTTGAAAAATCAGAAGATGACATAAGCACGTACAGCGATTATACATTGGCAAAACAGCTTGGCGTTACCCAAAGCAAAATCAGTGCACTAAAAGTGAAAAAACAGCTTCAGTATCCTTATGAAGGCTTCGACTGGAAAAAATCATTTGAACGGGTGTGCAAAAACGCTCGATATGAGAATAAGAAGATTTATATCAATCTCCGTGATCGAAACTTATACTATGAATTGAAGAATGCAGTGGATGAGAAAGGCGGATTCGTTGAGACTACGCTGACTTCAAATCTGCTGGTTATTTCCGTTGCGGATTTTTATGACCTGACACAGAGCATTATGAGGCAAGATGCAATCGATGCCCTCAAGAAAGCAATTATTGAGAACTATAACGATGATAAGAAATTCTGCGAAGAATTTGATAAGAAACCGTTAGGAAAAACGCTAAAGACCAAGTTTGGCGATACATTGCTTGACGTTATTTTTGAGGTGATTAAAAATGTTACATCAGGCCCTCTGGGGGCCGGTTTTGGTGCCCTGAAAGCGGCTATTGAAGCAATAAAAAACAACCAGGACAATTGAACAATATCCTGATAAAGTGAGAGGAATGAGTGATGGCTATCTTTCGTTGCAAAAGTTGCGGTGGTGATCTGATCATTGAACCGGGGATGAGCGTTTGCGAGTGTGAGTACTGCGGGAGCAAACAGACAGTCCCGTCTGCTGATAATGAGAAAAAGATGAATTTATTCGCCC
>JAEEGL010646034.1_pt1 | contig 24840 bp, 20 predicted proteins | sample 9134231 | NCBI WGS metagenome assembly JAEEGL01 (sample SAMN16246548, study PRJNA631951) | gut metagenome | biome: gut microbiome; feature: rumen; material: fiber-attached | host: Bos | place: Iran: Karaj | collected 2018-10
ACCAACGGCATGGCGACTTGTCCGTTCTGTAAACCCCACTCGGTGCAAGATTGGAATGAGAGCATTCAATAGCGGCCCGCTACGCTCTTGATAATCGCTTGAACGGCCCGGCAACGGGTCGTCTAGATAGATGATCGTCCTATGACAGAACTCGGCTTACGGCTTGCTCACCGTTGTTTATTTTCACTGTAGAATACAGGGGGAGTTATGGAAGAGATTCGATATCAAAAGGAGTATTCCCAGATCCTGCGGGAAGAGATTGTTCCGGCAACGGGTTGCACGGAGCCGATTTCTATTGCATACTGCGCCGCAAAAGCGCATCAGGTCCTCGGCATGCAGCCGACGGCTGTTACCGTGTCTGTCAGCGGCAATATTCTGAAGAATGTGAAAAGCGTCGTTGTTCCGAATACAAACGGATTGAAGGGGATCCGTGCAGCTGTTGCAGCCGGAATCATATGCGGCGATGCAGACAAGGGCATGCAGGTCATCAGCCGTGTTACGGAAGAGCAGCGTGCATCGGTCGCAAACTTTATGGATACGGTCAACATCGATGTATCCTGTGCAGAAACGGATTGCCCGTTGTATATCAGTATCACGCTGTATGCGCGCACCTCCTATTCGCGTGTTGTGATCGCAAACAATCACTCCAATATCGTTGAGATCATGAAGAACGGCGAAGCGATTCTCAAACGCCCGATCGTTGCGCAAAGCGAAGACAACCTGACCGATAAATCCTGCCTCAATCTGCACGATGTATTCCATTATGCGGACAAGGTTGATATCTCGGAAGTAAAGGATCTTCTGGATCTGCAGATCGATTACAATATGGCGATTTGTGAAGAAGGCCTTGCACACGATTACGGCGCCAACATCGGCAAGATCCTTCTTGCGGAAAACGTATCCGATGCAAAAACGATTGCAAGAGCATATGCTGCTGCAGGAAGCGACGCGCGCATGAGCGGCTGTGAAATGCCGGTCGCGATACTGTGCGGCTCAGGCAATCAGGGGATCACTGCCTCCGTACCGATCATCTGCTATGCGCAGCATTATGCGATCGGGAAAGAGCGGATGTACCGTGCGCTGATCCTTTCCGATCTGCTGACCGTTTATCAAAAAGCCGGTATCGGCCGTCTTTCCGCATATTGCGGCGCGATCAGCGCCGGCTGTGCGGCAGGCGCAGGTATCGCGTATCTGCTCGGCGGAGACGAATCCGTCGTTGCGCATACGCTGGTCAATTCGGTCGCCATGATCTCCGGAACGATCTGCGACGGTGCCAAGCCTTCCTGCGCGGCAAAGATTGCGGCGGCGATCGATACGGGGATTCTCGGATATCAGATGTATCTGCATCAGCAGCAGTTCTACCGCGGGGAAGGGATCGTTGCACCGAATGCGGATGCTACGGTACACAACATCGGCAGGATTGCATCGGAGGGCATGATCGAAACCGATCAGACCATCATCAGCATCATGCAGCAGGATTGCAAATAACAAGGATTTCATAAACAGACGACCGGAGATATTTTCCGGTCGTCTCTGTGTTAAATATTCAGTTTATACAGAACGCCTGCATCGGTTTGCGCAACGATCGTGCCGTGTGTATTGAAGTATTGATAATCGATGTTGTAATTCATCCGTTCGGCGTTGGTAACAAGTACATATCCGACGCCGTACTGTCGGAACAGATCGAGATTGCCTTCCGGATCTTCAAACATCAAAGACACATCCGCTTCCCGTTCCGAGGGATCGATGCCGTGATAATACAGGAACGTGCCTGTCCCGGTTACGATACTTCTTCCGGTCAAAGGCGTGACGGCATTCCAGTGATAGCTGTTTGCAAGGATGACGGCATCGGGTTCGGTAGTACTTCGGATCTGATCGGAAAGAACGGTTTCAGCCTTCGTGTATACCTGATATTCGCTTTTCATTTCCCGGATAATCGTCATGGATGAGGACATAAACAGCGAGAACAGAACCAAAACGATTGCACCGGTCAAAGCCGTCCCCGCCCATGCGGTCTCCAACCGGATGCTCCCTTGCAGCAGATTCCGGATGTGTGTCAGCAAGAACAGAATCAGACAGCATGCGCAGAGGAGCAGCGTGATATATGCAGGAAACTTATTGAGTATAAATGTCGCGCTGCGGTATTGCTTCAGCCATGTGAAGGCAAGAATTCCGGTAAGCCAGAGAGAGAGAATGATCGGTGCGCACAGAACGGAATCGGTTTTGTCCTTTCCCGTTCTGTCCCGATATGCTGCTATACCGAGAGCAAAAATCAATACTGAAACAAAGAATAAAGTCAACGTCGTTCCGGGGCGAAGGGAAAATCCGTCTGCAGAATCAACGGTAAGCTTAAACAGAAAATAGCACAAAAGAGAACCGGTCAAAACAGCGATAACGATCCGATATGCGGTCTGACGATCCGCCTTTGCTGTTTTTCTCCGAATCATGTTTGCAATGCGATGGAGAATCACCGCAAGGAACTTTGCAACGAGTCCGCAGGTAAAAGCGAACCATATAAACAGCAGCTTGTTGTTGTCATAATTGTTCGGCTGAAACTCAATCAGTTCGGCTATCAGCCAGATTGCGATTGCACCGGAATAGATCTTCTTGTCGCGTTTCGGAAGCATGAGAAATGCAAACGGCATAAGCAGAAAGATCAAGCCGAGATTCTTGATATAGAACCAGAGATAGGAATCGCTTTCGTTTGCCCAATTCAGATGGAATCGGACAAGACTGCTTTCGGACGTCTGCCGGAACGTGAAAAGAATCAACTGCGGCGCTGCAAGCGCGCATGTTACGATCGCATAAATCGCCCATCGGAGCAGCCGCTTGGGTTCGAACCGGACAATGATCAGATCCGTAATGCAGTAGACGGCGCTGACGATTCCGAGCGCAAGGAAGGAATGCGTATGGATCATCGGCATCAGCCCCGCAAAAACGGCAAGCGGAATCACATTATTCTTTTTATTTTCAAACGCGAATCCGTGCAGCAAATACAGGCAGGGGAAGAGGATCGACCAGCCGAACAGCGTCGCACGCTGCGGAATCAGCATGTCCACGATCGGATTCACCCACCGCAGTCCCAAAGAGGGCATGTTTGTAGGCGTCAGGTAAAAGCCGTCGAGCAACAGCTGTGAAACGGTCTGGTGCTCGCCGAGCAGGGAGGGGAGAAGCCCTCCTGTTTTTGAAAGATCCAGAAAATAGAAGAATCCGAGCCCGCCGCCGAAAAAGAACAGAAACGTTGCAAACAGCGCGCGGGGACGTCGCTTCAGCCACTGCTTGAAAAACAGATATACGCCGTACACAACAAGCAAAAACGCATAGATCGCCGAGATCAGGTAAGCTTGACGGACGGAAGCGCCGAGCTGAAACAGCGAAGCGCCGGAGGTTTCGCAGAGAAAAGGATAATTCAATGCGTGTCCCGGAAAGATACTGTACTGCGGCGGAAAAACAGTCTGTTCCGCAATGCTGGTAATAAAGCCGAGATGCATCGCAAGATCGCCGTATGTGACCTGCCCGACCCAAAGCGACCCGTCAGCATGTTTGTTCAGAATATGTGTATGCAGCAGCACGCAGCAAAGAATCAGGATCGGAATCAGGCAAAGCAGGGCAAGCGATTCTTTACCGGTGTAATAGGAACGCGGTTTGTGTTTCTTTCGCTGTATCAGAATGATGCCGACAGAAGCCGCTGCCGCAAGCAAGGAAACGATTGCGGAAAGCACCTGTGCAGACAGCGTGAATCCCAAGAATAGGGCAAAGAGGGAGGGAAGCCAGGTAAGCATCAAAAGCCCGATCGTAAGACCGAGCCAGATACGGTTTATAAAAGCGTGACGTCGAAATACGACCTCGGAAATACAAACTCCCGAGATCGCAAACAGGATCGTGAAACCAATCGACTGTATCATTTCGTAATAAACAGGATCCCGGTCGTATTGGGACCGCAATGTGCGCTGATCGTTGCGCTTGCCTGCGTGATATGAATCTCTTTGAAGGGCTGCAATTCTGCAGCGAGATCGCGCATCGCATACAGTACTTCCGGATCCGACCCGGAATGCGTAATAAAGCAGCGGTCGAGAACGATGTCGGTACGATCTTTGATCATGTTTTCAACATATTTCAATGCGCTGCGCTTATAGGATCCCATGTATTTTTTGCCGACCGTCATGGAACCGTATAGCTCGTTTCGCACCATGATGCACGGCTTGATATTCATCAGGGAAGCGCCGAATTGCGCAAGCCCGGAGCAGCGTCCGCCGGAATGCAGGTATTTCAGATCGTCAAGAATAAACGATGCGCTGACCTTATCGGTAATCGGCGTGACTTCCTCAAATATCTGTTTTGCACTGAGGCCCTTCTGAATCCGTTCTCCGCATTCGCAGACGATATGACCGCTTCCGGAAGAAAGGCTTTTGGAATCAATGACAAAGACACGGTCGGGTCCGAACAGTTCCCCGGCAAGACGAGCGTTGTTGCAGGTGGAAGAAAGACCGCTGCCGAGCGAAACATGCACTATATCGAAGCCCTGTTCAATATACGGTCTGAACACAGCCTCGTATTCGTCGATGTTCATGGCGCAAGTGCTTGGAAGAACGTGGTTCTTCTCGTAATTGTCGTAGATCTCCTGACTCGTGATGTCGACGCCGTCAAGGTATTCCTTGCCGTTCATCCGAACATGAATATGTACAAAGTCGACATTGTATCGTTTTGCAAGCTCCGGGCCGATATCGCAGGAGCTGTCGGCAATCAGTTTAACAGGGTTCATTTTTCATCCCTCCTTTTTATAATATTATCACTTGAATGGGCGCATGTCAATTTATAAAGCGTCGGGAAGCCTCAATAGATTCAAAAATCAAATGAACGGTGCATAAAATGCAACAATCTTGTGAACTGCATTGACGAATCGGTTAAAATTGGTTAACATAAACAAAGAAATTGTAAGGGAGATCGGGAGAGCCATGGCGAAGAATCCGTATACGGTACTCGGCGTTTCCGAAACGGCAAGCGACGAAGAGATTCGTGCCGCATACCGTCGGCTTGCCAAAAAGTATCACCCCGATCTGAACCCGAACGATCCGTCTGCCGCAGCAAAAATGAACGACGTGAATGTTGCGTACGATCAGATCAAGACGGCGGATAAGAGAGCTGCCTATAAAGCATCGGAACGGCAGCAGACCTATTATCAGCAATCGTCATATTCCAATCCGTGGCAGACATATTATCGCACGGGACAGGGATATTACGGCGGATCCTATACCGGGAACGACGATTCGGACAGCAACGAACCTCCGTTCGGCTGGAGCTCGATCTTCCAGGAACAGCAGCGCAGAAGAGCCGCTTCTTCCAGATATCGGATGATCCGGATCGTTTATCTGATCATGATGTTCGTTTTGTTGATGCTGTTTACCCGATGCGTGTTCAGCGGTTTATACTATACCTGCATCTATCCGTTGACAGGCTCGTGTTATTCTTCCGTATCGCAGTCGAATAAACAGGTTCACGATATCGTGACGGGAGGTCATTATGAGATTTCGTAATCGATTGTATCAGTTTATGCAGGGCAGAAACGGCGTGGATGCGTTTGCAAAGTTTTTGAATCGCATCAGCCTCGGCTGCTTTGTTTCGGCAATTGTGTTTACATTTTTGTCGCTTGTGTTTCTGCGGCATGAAGCGAATACCGCTGCGACGGTTTTCCGTATTCTTTACTATGTATTTTACGGTATCGGCATTATCGTTACGATCTGGTGGTTCTTCCGCGTTTTCTCACGAAATGTTGCGAAGCGACAGGCGGAGAATACAAGATTCCTATATCGGATGCAGAAAGTCAAACGGCGGATTGCTTCTTTGAAACAGCAATGGAAAGACCGCAAAACGTATAAGTATTTCAAATGTCCTCAGTGCGGCCAAAGGATTCGAGCGCCCAGACACAAAGGCAAGATCCGCGTCACATGCTCGAAGTGCTCAAATGTATTCATCACAAAAACATGATATTGCGAAAACCTCCGATTGTGGTATAATAAGTCAAACGCATCGGAGGTTTTGTTATGAGCTACGCAGACCGTGTATATATTGAGAATTGCAAACGCATCTTAACGGAAGGCGTATGGGATACCGATTGCGACGTACGCCCCAGATGGGAAGACGGAACCCCTGCGCATACCGTTAAGCTGTTCGGCGTTGTAAACCGATATGACTTGCAAAAAGAGTTCCCGATCATGACGCTGCGCCGCACATACTGGAAATCCTGCATCGACGAGCTTCTTTGGATCTGGCAGAAAAAGTCGAACAATGTTCACGATCTCGGCAGTCATATCTGGGACAGCTGGGCGGATGAAACCGGCTCAATCGGCAAAGCGTACGGATATCAGCTTGCGCAGAAGCATGTATATAAAGAGGGGGAATACGATCAGGTCGATCGTGTTTTGTATCAGCTGAAGCATGATCCGAACAGCCGCAGGATCCTGACAAGCATGTACAATTTCGAAGATCTGCACGAGATGCATCTGTATCCGTGCGCATACAGCATGACGTTCAATGTTTCCGGAAACAAGCTGAATGCGATCCTGAATCAAAGGTCTCAGGATATGCTGACGGCAAACAACTGGAATGTCGTGCAGTACGCCGTTCTGGTACATATGTTTGCACAGGTATCGGGGCTGGAACCGGGCGAGCTTGTTCACGTTATCGCCGACTGCCATATCTACGACCGCCATATAGATATTGTAAGAAAAATGATTGAGCTTGAACCGTATGATGCGCCGGCATTTTCTGTCGATCCGAATGTGACGGACTTCTATGCGTTTACAACCAAAAGCTTCAAAATGGAGAATTACCGGTATCATCCGTTCACGGATAAAATCCCGGTTGCAATCTGAACCATATGCGTGCCATCGTGAATGTCAATCCCCGATGGGGGATCGGAAAAGAGAACCAACTGCTTGTGCGTATCCGCGCGGATATGCGCAGATTTCGTGCGCTGACAACGGGGAATACGATCGTCATCGGGCGGAAAACCCTTGCAACCTTTCCGAACGGACAACCGCTTCCGAACCGGGATAACATCATCCTGACGCATGATCGTACATTCTCCGCGGATCATGCGATCGTATGTCATGATCTTGCCGCGCTGCGCGATACGATTGCTGACAGGGATCCGGATTTGGTATTCGTATGCGGCGGGGAACAGGTCTATCGGCTGCTGCTCCCGTACTGTAATCAGGCGCTCATTACGCTAACCTATACCGATGCAACGGCAGATCGATTCTTTCCGAACCTGAGTCTTCTTCCAAACTGGGTCCTTACTGAGGTCGGTGATAAACAGTATGAGGGAGAAACGGCATTTCGGTTCCTGACATATACCAACATAGATACCGCCGTACTGTAATTCGTCCTATATCACTTTGTAGTATTGTGATTTGTCCAAGAGAAACAGCGAAAAAAACGACGTGTCGAAACACGTCGTTTTCAATGGTGGAGCTTAGGGGATTCGAACCCCTGATCTCTACACTGCCAGTGTAGCGCGATAGCCAACTTCGCTAAAGCCCCGAACAGATGGTATTATACGGCATATACCCGAAAAAGGCAAGAGTTTTTTCACGGGAACGTATTATTTTTTTGAACAATACAAAAAACATCTTCACGATTGCCGAAAATATGATATACTTGTTTCATGGATAAAATGTCTGTCAAAAAGGTTCATATCGGTAAGGATTCGCTGTTTACGCGCAACAAAGGTAATAAGCCTTTCGCTTTGGATGTGCTTTTTTTGTCGTTGAAGCTGTTGCTTGTCGGTGTATTGATCGTCGGCATGGCAGGAGCGGGTCTTGTGTACGGCGTTTTAAAGGCATATATCGATACAACGCCGGTTTTTGATATAGCGCAACTGACAAAAAGCGACCGAACCTCATATCTGTATGATGTGAACGGCAATGAACTGATGTCGATCACGGCGATTGAATACCGTGATTGGGTCGATCTTGAAGACATTCCGGAAATGCTTCGCAATGCGTTCATCTCCGTAGAGGATGTTCGGTTTTATAAGCACAGCGGCGTCGATTTCAAACGGTTGTTTTCTGCGGCGCTTGAGATCCTCGGCAACAGCAATTCCTCCGGCGGAAGCACGATCACGCAGCAGCTCATAAAGAACAAGGTTCTGGGCACCGAACGAACATATAAACGTAAAGTCCAGGAAGCTTTTCTTGCGCTGCAGTGTGAAAAGGTCATGAAGAAAGACGACATTCTCGAGGCATATTTGAACGATATCTATCTCGGCGGTTCAAATTACGGTGTAAAGACGGCCGCAAAGGATTTTTTCGGGAAGGAACTCAACGAACTGACCGTGCGGGAATGCGCTATGATCGCAGGACTGACGCAGAATCCGTATCGCTATAATCCGAGATTGAATTATTACTGGGAAACGTACGGACGCGATCCGGACGCTTACGAGATATATACTGTCGCAAGGACCAATACCGTTCTTGCGAGAATGTATGAGAACGACAAAATCACGCGCGAACAGTATCTGAAAGCTCTGAACGAAGACGTACATATCAATCAGTATTCCGAGAATTCCCGAATGTACGACTATGCGTATTTTGTGGAATACTGCGTTGACGACGTCATTACACATTGGCTTGCGCAGGATCATATGGTCAACAATGCGCAGAATCGTCAGATCTATGAAAATAAACTGAGGACCGGCGGCTATCGGATCTACACGACGCTCGATCCGTTTGTGCAGGAGACCGTACAGAATGAGATCGCGAGTTGGGACGGATACCCGAACCTTGCGGATATGAGTCAGAATGTGATCACGGAAACGATTTCCGACAGCATCACCATCGAAACGATCGAACCGCAGGCTGCAGCAGTTGTCATGGATCAATATACCGGTGAGATACGAGCGATCATCGGCGGCAGAACCGAACCGATCATCCGCAAAGGACTGAACCGTGCGACCCAGAGCTATGTGGAAGTCGGATCTGCCATCAAGCCTTTAAGCATCTACGGTCCCGCGCTCGACAACGGCGCATCTCCCGCTACGGTCGTCGCGAATACGACCGGCAAGATCAGCGGATGGGGAGGGGATAAAGGATACCCGGAGGGCGGTCTTACAAAGAAGCACTTCGGTCCTGTAACCGTACGATACGGATTGGAACAGTCTCTGAATGTTGTTGCCGCAAGACTGCTGTTCTCGAAATATGTCGGAGTCGAACAGGCGCTGTCCTATATGAAGCGTCTCGGCATTCCCGAGTCGCAGCTCAATCCGGACGGTCCAGGCCTTGCGCTCGGAACCAGCGGGATCACTCCGCTGCAGATGTGCGCGGCATATGCAGCGATCGCAAACAACGGTTATTACAATGAACCGCTGTCCTTTACAAGAATGACCGATAACGACGGAAAGGAGATTCTGAACGCAGATATCATTCGCGGATCACAAATCAAGGTGTATTCGGATTCATCCACTCCGTATATGCTGATAGATCTGCTGAAGAATGCCGTTGAATCCGGTACCGGAAAGAAGGCAAAGATCTCCGGCTACGAAGTTGCGGGTAAAACAGGAACGAATTCCGACTATGCATCCGTCTTCTTTGCGGGTATTACCTGCAAGTATACATCCGTCGTATGGATCGGACACGATATGCCTTCCAACAAGCTCGAGACCTCTTCAACCGGAGGCGACTATGCTGCCGTTCTTTGGAATCGCTATATGACCAAGCTTATGGAGGGTGCGGAAAGCAAGCCGATCATTCCGGAGAATGAGTCTACGCTCGGTCTTGTGCAGCGAACGGTTTGCCCGATTTCCGGAAAGCTTGCTACTGATGCGTGCATCCACTACAGGGATTCCCGTAAAGCCTTCAGCAAGTATAAAACGATAACGGACTGGTTCAGCTACTCCAACGTTCCCACAGACACCTGCGACATGCATGTTACATTGTCTATCTGCAAGCAGTCCGGTTCGATCGCAGGAAAATTCTGCAATCCGGATGAAATCGAAGAGATAACCTACGTCCTTCTTCGTCCTGGGAACCAGTTCTACGATCTGGAAGACAGCGTGCTGGACCACTTGTTTGAAGATACATGGGTGCGTACGGATCGCAGTGTTTCTCAGTTTATTATGGAATTCCCGGTATGTACGATCGATTCTTCCTTTGATGCATTGAAACAGAAAGGAGATCTACTGATTCAATCGGTAGAGGATCTTCTTTCGGAAAATGACTCGATTTCCGACTCCGATGCATATATGCTGCAAAGCCTGATTGAACAAATGCAGAATGCTTCGAGTGCGGAAGAATACCATAAGGCTTATGACAAACTGCTGCAGGAATACAACCGATTGATTTCCAAACCGTGATTTTGTACACAGCGTGAAAGAAACGCAAACATTTAATGCAACGGCTTGAAAACACAACCATATTGCAGTAGTATGTAAAATGAATCAGGAGGTGACAGATATGGCGCTCAAAATTTTGATCTGCGATGATGAACCTGTTGTCCATGAATCGCTGCGGATTTACTTTGAAGCAGAAGGATATGAGGTAATCGACGCATATGACGGAGAAGAAGGATTGCTCAAAGCGGACAGCTCCGTGTCTCTGATCATTCTCGATATTATGATGCCGAAGAAATCCGGGATCGATGTGTGCCGTGAGATCCGAAAGAACTCAACGGTTCCCATCGTTATGCTGACGGCAAAGGGCGAAGAGATCGACAGAATCCTCGGACTTGAACTCGGAGCGGACGATTATATCGTAAAGCCGTTCAGTCCGAGAGAAGTCGTCGCACGTGTCAAAGCGATCCTGCGCCGTGTGGAAGCCAAAGCACAGTCAAAGGATCCGAACATACTGTCTTATAACGGCCTTACGATAGATCTCAGCAGCTATACCGTCACGCTGCGCGGAGAACGCGTGATCTGCACGCCGAAAGAGATCGAGATCCTGTTTATGCTTGCTTCCAACCCGGGACAGGTATTTACACGCGATACGCTTCTTTCGCGCGTTTGGGGGTATGATTTTGCCGGCGAAACGCGTACGGTAGATACGCATATCAAGCGCCTTCGTGCAAAGCTCGATTCCGAAGGCCTCGGATGGAGCATCAAGACTATCTACGGCGTAGGCTACAAATTTGAATTGGAGAACGCCTGACAGACCATGAAAAAAAGGAGCGAGGTATTTCGCAAAGCATTCCTAATCTGTATGACATTGCTGATCGTCGGCAATGTAGTTTTGGCGTTGTCTTATACCTATTTTGCACAAAAAGCATATTTCGATCTGGAACAGACGGAACTGAATCAAATGGCAGACAGCATTCAGGTGATGGTTTCGCTGCTGTTTGAACAGGACGTATCGGCGAATACACTGCGGCAGTATTTTGACGCATTGCTGCAATCGAATGAGATCTCGTTCATCGCAAAGATCAGCGACAGAATCGGAAACAGTGTGATCATCGAAAGCTCCGACCTTCCGGACAACGTATATATGCAGAAGCTGTACGATCAGCTTTACAAAGACGAGCAAATCGGTCCGGACAATTATAAGCTTGTCAATCGGTCCGGCTCGATTTATGTTGCGCGTCCTGTCGTAACAGATCACTTTCACGGCAATCTGCTGTTGATCAGAAAGATCAGCAACAGCAACAATGCGTTCTTTCGGCTATCGCGCTCTATCTGGATCGTTTTGCTGCTGCTTCTTCCGCTGTTAATCCTGACTTCCTATTTTGCGGTCAAACAGCTGCTGCATCCGATCACCGAAATGACACAGGTCGCAAAGCAGTTGTCGAAAGGCAATTATGATGTTCGCGCGAAGGATGACTATCCGGGCGAGCTGGGGCTGTTTGCCAAAACGATGAACAATATGAGCGGCGCGCTCTCATCGACGATACATCAGCTTGAGAATGAAAAACGCCAGCTCGGGTATATTCTTTCCAGCTTTACGGACGGTGTCGCCGCCATCAACAAGCAGGGGGAGCTGACGCATTATAATCCAGCGCTTATGAAGCTGTTCGGCGCCGTTGACGTGCATTCCACGATGGATCTTGTTCCGGATCGTTCGATCTGGGAGGCGTTTGACAGTGTTGTAGACTCGCAGGAACCGCGTATGTTCCATTACAATCTGCCGGGAGATCGTGTCCTCTGGATCTCGATCGTGCCTGTGCTCTCGGAATCCGAAGGATGCATCGGAGCGGTCGGTCTGTTCAAGGATGCGACGGATATCGAAAAACTGGAACGGATGCGCAATGAATATGTTGCCAACATCAGCCACGAGCTCAGAACGCCGCTGACTTCTCTGCGCGGACTATTGGAGCCGTTATCGGACGGAATGATAAAGGATCCGGAAGCGCAGAAGCGGTATTATACGATCATGCTACATGAAGTCGAACGTCTCTCGCGGCTGATCACCGATATGCTGCAGCTATCAAGATTGCAGGCGGGTACGGAAGCGATGGAAATGACGATGTTTGACGTCAACGAGCTTCTGGAAGAAGTCTCGCAAAGCTTCCAGACCGAAGCCAAGAAACGTAATATCCGGATTGAGCTGGAAACGCACGAAAACCTCTCTCCGGTTCTCAGCGACAGAGACCGCATTGAACAAGTACTTGTCATTCTGATCGACAATGCGCTTCGATACGCAAAAACCACCATTCGTTTGCGTGCGCAGGAAACGCCGCATGAAGTTCTTATCGACGTTTGGGACGACGGTATCGGCATTTCGAAGGAAAACCTGTCCCGCGTGTTTGAACGGTTTTTCAAGGTGGATTCTTCTCGCAAAGACGGCGGGACGGGACTCGGACTGTCGATCGCAAAGAAGATCATGGATCAGCTCGAAGAACAGTTGGAAGCAGACAGCAAGGAAGGGGAGTGGACCTGTTTCCGATTCACCCTGAAAAAATATGTCAGCAACGCGATCCCGCTGTCTTCCGTGCCGGATATCATTGTTCCGAATGATCCTGTGTGATATATAAATCGAATATACATCAACCCTCCTGCGTATGTTTTATCAACAATACAAGGAGGGCTTTTGTATGGAATATAAACGGCACAGAACGGCATCAAAGGATAAAATGCGAACGACAGGTGCAGCGGGAACAGCAATATTGATTATTCTATCGCTTGCTGTGATTGCGGCGATCATCGTATTATCGCCGGCAGGGAAATACCTTATGGAACACGTCATAACGCCGGTCGTTTCCTGTATTGCGAAAGATCCCGATGAGGGGGTGGTATCGGCGCTGAAGCAGCAGGAGAAGCAAGCATCACCTGCGACGTCTGCGCAGCCTACGCCGGAAGGAAAAAAGCATCAAGTCATTATGATTGAAGAAACGCCTTTCTATATTCTGCAGATGGGAGCATTCACGGATTCCGATGCGGCAAATCAAAGAGCGGAGGAGATCCGTCGGCTCGGTGCGGGAGGCGTTGTTTTTCGGGACGGAAAGGCGTTCCGTGTTTTTGCTGCGGCATACCTGACCGAAAGCAACCTTATGAAAGTGCAGTCGCAGGTGCGATCCGACGGATTTGAAGCAACGCCTTTTATTACGGAAAGCGCTTCCGCAAAGCTTACGTTGGAAGGAGCCGCAGGTACGGTCGATCTTGTAAAAACCGCTGCAGATCAGATCGGTGTAATTCCGACGGAATTAAGCAGGATCAGCCTGTCTTTCGATAAAAACGAAATAAATCAGATCGATCTGCTGAATAAGCTTACGGAGCTGCGAGATCTGTGCAGAACATCGGTCGAATCTCTCGGGACGATCTCAAACGACGATATTGCATCGATCAAAGATCTTCTGCAGAAATATGACCAAAACATCTCGACTTTTTTGAGCGAACATGATACGATAAATACGGATCGATTCTCCGGAGATCTGAAAGCATTGCAATTGTCTTGCATTGCAGATTATATATTATTTTTCGAACGGGAATAAAACAGATGGATCAGGTTACCATATATACGGACGGCGCATGTTCAAACAATCCGGGACCGGGCGGCTGGGGCTGCGTGCTGATCTGCGGGCCGCATCGCAAAGAAGCAAGCGGCAGTGCAGACAATACGACAAATAACCGCATGGAGCTGACAGCCGCGATCGAAGCGCTTCGCATGTTGAAACGTCGCTGCAGTGTCGATTTGTATACGGACAGTGCGTATCTTTGCAACGCATTCGAAAAATGCTGGCTGAATCAATGGCGTATAAACGGTTGGAAAACAGCCAACCGTCACGAAGTCGAAAACCGTGATTTGTGGGAAGAACTCATTGCGTTGTATGAAAAGCACATCGTACGGTTTCATAAAGTTAAAGGACATGCCGACAATGAAGAAAACAATCGATGCGATAAGCTTGCAAGAACTGCAATTAAAGAAATGACAAAGACCGAATAATCAAGCATTAAGCTCCGAAGGCAATCGACCGTTCGGAGCCTATTTCATTACGAAAAAGCCATAAAATCATGTCGATTTTGTAAACAACTATTCGTTAAACTTGTCTTTAACGAATAGTTATGTTAAAATTCCAACAGTGAAACAAGTATCCTTCCCGATCGATCCGGAGGCAATTATGAGTGATTATCAGGTCCAGAAAAAAATGGATTATACCATGCGGTTCAAAAGCATTCTTTCGGAGCTTCCCGATTTCTGCACATTGTATTTCCGTGCAGTCGAATCGACGACTTCAATTCTGACCAGATACGGATATGCGGTCGATCTTCGATCTTTCTTTCGTTTTCTGACATCCGGTCAGATCGAACGGTTTGCAGAAAAAGAAATCCGTTCACTGAAACTTTCCGATATAGAGTCCCTTACCTCTCTCGATATCGAGCTGTACCTGGAATATATCTCTTTGTACAAAAACGAAACTGCCGACGGCACGAAGATCGTTGAGAACAATGAGCGTGCAAAATCCCGCAAGCTGTCGGCAATACGCGCACTGTTTAAGTTTTTATACAAAAAATCATTGATACAGGCGAACTGCGCTGCACTTGTCGATACGCCGAAATTGCACGAAAAAGCGATCATTCGATTGGATGCTAACGAAGTTGCAGACCTTCTTGATACTGCAGAACAAGGAAGCGGCATGACAAAGACACAGCGACGATTCCATGATTCAACGAAAGTACGTGATGTTGCAATCCTTTCTCTGTTCCTAGGCACAGGGATCCGTATCTCCGAGCTGGTCGGGATCGATCTCAACGACATCGATTTTTCGAAGAACGAATTCGTCATTACGCGTAAAGGCGGAAATCAGGAGACGCTTGCATTCGGGGCTGAAGTCGCATCCGCGCTTTTGGAATACCTTGAAGAAAGAAACACGGTGATTCCCCTGTCCGGTCATGAAAATGCGTTTTTCCTGTCCATGCAAAGAAAGCGGATCACGCCTCGCGCCGTTGAAAATCTTGTCAAAAAATACGCGCAGATTGCAACGCCGCTAAAAAAGATAACCCCTCATAAGCTGCGCAGCACATACGGCACGATGCTGTACCAGGAAAGCGGAGATATCTATCTTGTTGCCGATGTCCTCGGACATAAGGATGTCAATACCACAAGAAAGCATTATGCGGCTATGACCGAAGAAAAAAGCCGCCTTGCGGCGAAGTATATCAAGCTGCGGGAGGAATCACCGGAGCCCGTCGAACCACCCACCGCTTCCCCATCCGATCCCGAACATTGATGTGAACATTTGTTTGCATTTTCAAAACACATGTGTTATACTGTGAAAGAGGTGCAATTATGAAAAAGATACTCTGTGCAAAAGATACAATTCTACAGTTCATAGTTACAGAACAGGAAAAGAACGGATATCCGCCTACCGTACGTGAAATCTGTGACGGCGTCGGACTTGCGTCCCCTGCTTCCGTACACCGTTATTTACGCCTTTTGGCGGACGACGGATTGATTGTCTTTGATTCCAATAAAAAACGCGCTTACAGAGCGCTCGTTTCCGGTGAGACGCGTTCAAACACCGTTCCGCTCCTAGGAAAGGTCGCAGCAGGTTATCCGATCCTTGCGCACGAAAACCGGGAGGACGAATTCCCGATTCCCGATCTTTTGCTGCACGGTTTCAAGCATGATGCCTTTATGCTTCGCGTTGACGGCGAGAGTATGAAAAATGCAGGAATCTGCGATCGTGATATCATTGTTGTGGAACAGAATACGAATCCGAACGACGGCGATATCGTCGTAGCACGGATCGACGGCGAAGAAGTTACCGTAAAGCGCTTTTTCAAAAAAGAAAAGGAGATCGAGCTTCGTCCGGAAAACGACGCCTTCTCCCCTATGTTCTATTCGCCGGACCGCATTGAAGTTCTCGGCTGTGTAACAGGACTAATGCGCAGATATTAAAGCATTCAATACACTCTTTGCAGCCAAAACGGCATGCTCATAGGTCAGCGCACCCTGCATATAGGCGGTATACGGCGTCCGGATCGGTCCGTCTGCGCTGAGCTCCGTTGTTGCACCCTGTACGAACGTTCCCGCCGCCATGATTACCGGATCCGAATACCCCGGCATATCCCAGGGCTCCGGAACGACAAAGCTGTCGATCGGCGCGGCAGCCTGAATCGCCTGCATGAAAGCGATCATCTCCTCTTTTGTATCGAACATCACCGATTGAATGATATCGCTGCGCACATCATCGACTTGCGGCATCGTCCTGTATCCCATCGCTTCAAACAGAGCAGAGAACAGAACTGCGCTCTTCAGGCATTGCGCAACAATATGCGGCGCAAGAAACAGTCCCTGATAAAAAGGTCTGTAGGAAGCAGCATACGAGCCGATCTCCCTGCCGCATCCCGGAACCGTCTGCCGAAACGATATGGCTTCAATAAGATCCTTTCTTCCTGCAAGATACCCTCCGGTAGGCGCAATGCCGCCGCCGCAGTTTTTGATCAGGCTTCCGGCGATCAGATCGGCACCGACCGCAGTGGGCTCCTCTGCCTCCGTAAACTCACCGTAGCAATTGTCGACGAACAGAATCGCATCGGAGCGAATGGATCGTACAAACTGTATAGCGTCCCGGATCTGCTCAATCGTCAAGGCTTTTCGCCATGCATAACCTCTTGACCGCTGCAAATATACCATTCGGATCGATGAATCATTTCTCAGGAGTGTCTCTGCTGCCGGATAATCGATCGTATCGTCGGACAGCGGAACGGAACGGAATTGAATTCCGAACCGCGACAAAGCATTCGGAAGATCTCCGTTCAGTCCGACTGCACTTTCGAGTGTGTCATAAGGATTTCCGGTCAGAGACAGGATCGAATCGTTCGGTTCCAATACGCCGGAGAGCCCAAGAAAGATTGCGTGCGTGCCGTTTGCAATCTGAGGTCGAACCAGCGCCGATTCCGCCTGCAGCGCATCGGCAAATACTTCATCCAAAGCATCACGGCCGATATCGTCATACCCGTACCCTTCCGTCGGCGCGAAATGCCGTGCTGAGATCCGATGCGCTTGAAAAGCTTTCAGCACACGTTCCTGACACAGCAAAGCATTTTGTTCAATACGTGCAAACGAATCCTTTGCACGTTCTTCGGCATGATGGATCATTTCATCAATTCTCATCTATAAGCTCCGTTATCTGATGTATGATTTCTTCGCGGGACATCCGGATCGGATCGAACCAGACCGTATTCGGATCTCGCTTGAACCATGTGATCTGTCTTTTTGCAAAGCGTCTTGTATCGAGTTTGATTTTTGCCGCTGCATCTTCAATCGTGCACACCCCACGATATGCATCGTACAGCTGCGCATATCCGATCGACTGCATGGCGCGATACCGGTCCGGCGTCAATCCTCGGTCAAACAGTGAATATGCTTCCTGCTGTAAACCGTCCTTCATCATGCGGTCGACGCGCTGTTCGATCCTTTGATAGAGAAGCGGACGATCCGTATTCAGACCGATTCGTACAACGCAATAGGTATCGTCATTCCGTTGAGCCGTTTCAAACGGACGGTTCAGTTCCGAAAAAGGCTTTCCCGTGATCCGATACACTTCCACGGCACGAACGATACGCTTTTTGTCGTTGACATGCAGACGCTCATACGAGGGCGCGTCAAACGCTCTCAGCGCTTCATAAACGCCTTTCGGATCGGCGTCGTATTCTTTCCCGATCTGATCGCGTATCGCAGGATCAGACGGTGCTGAGAAGCGCATATCGGAAAAGATCGAGTCAAGATACAGTCCGCTGCCGCCGACGACGATCGGAAGATTGCCGCGTTTTAAGATACTGTCGATCGCTTCCCGTGCAAGCGCGCGGAACGTAGAAACCGTGAAGGAATCATCCGTTACGCTTGTGCAGTCGATCAGGTGATGTGGGACTCCCCTCTGTTCTTCCAACGTCGGTTTTGCGGATCCGATATTCAGTTCCCGGTATACAGCGACCGCATCTGCGGATACGACCTCTCCGCCGTACGCCAACGCCGCATCGACGGAAAGCGCTGTTTTTCCGCAAGCGGTCGGTCCTACAATACAAAGAACGACAGGCTTTGTGCTCATACGATTCTGCGGAACATTTTTTCCAATTCCGTCTTTGTGATTCGCACAACAACCGGTCTGCCGTGCGGACACGTGAGCGGTACTTCACCGCTTAAGAACGCTTCCAGCAGCACCTTAATCTCTTCCTGTTCGATCGGTTCTCCGCCTTTGATCGCATGTTTGCACGCAGTCTGCATCAATCGCTCTTTCAGCAATTCATCCGGTACGGATTTTCCGTTTTCCGTCAGGATGGAAAGCGCTGCATGCAGATATGTTTCGTTCAGCATTTGACCGTTCAGTACCGGTACTTCGGAAAGCGAGAAAGTCATTGCGCCGGTTTGCAACATTCCGAAGCCAAGCTCTGAAACAGCCTTTTGATTGGCAGCATATGTTTCTGCCTCGGAAGGCGTCAGCGTGATTTCCCGCGGAACAAGAAGCTGCTGCGAAGAGAGCGTGATCCGATGGGAAGTCAGCTCATCGTAAAGCTTCCGCTCATGCGCTGCGTGCTGATCGATCAGGAACAGGTTTTCTCCTCGCGTTACAAGCCAGTATGTCCGGAACACGCACCCTACGATATCGATCGGTTCATCCGTAAACAACGGCGACGCGGGCACTGCTGTACGCTTCTCATCTCCTTCCGATGTTTTAACGGTAAAATTCGGAACACTTCCGATCCGTCCGGTCTCCCGAAACGTGTTATAACTGCTTTCTTTATAGCTGTACCCGGTCCCTTTCTTTGCATAATCGTGGAAATCCACTCTGGGAACCGATACCGGACGTATAGCCTCCTCCGTTCTCTCAACAGAAACAACAGGCTGTTTCGGCGTCACATGATCGAATGCGGATTCGATATGCTTTTCCGTTCCGGAAAGCGCAAGCTTCGCCGCCGCCGAAACAGAGGTAAACACACGGTTTTCGTCTGCAAAACGGACCTCCGCTTTTGTGGGATGCACGTTTACATCGACTTCCTGCGGCGCAAGCGAAAGATTCAGCACAAAAAACGGAAATCTGCCGATCATAAGCCTGGTGTCGTACGCCTGTGCGACGGCTGCAGAAACGGCGATCGAACGAATCGAACGTCCGTTGATGAACAGCGTCTGAAACGAACGATTGTTCCGGGAGATTTCGGGAAGACCGAGATATCCGGAGATGCGCATATAGCCGTTATCGTATTCAACGGGAACGAGCTTTTCGGCAACTGCGGCGCCGTAAACGCAATATACGGCATTATACAGATCTCCGTCGCCGTATGTCTCGTATACAGTTTTCCCATCCGACTCGTATCGGAACGAGATTTCAGGGCGTGCAAGGATCATCTTGCCGATGTAGTCGCCGATATACCCTGCCTCAGTTCTTGCCGACTTCAGAAATTTCAGACGCGCAGGAACGGACGCAAATAATTCCTCGACGGTAAAAGTCGTTCCGAAAACACAGGATGCGTTTTCCTCCCCTGTCACTGTGCCGTTATCGATCATCAGTTTGGTACCGACGTCGGAATCCTTCTGCCGCGTCGTCATCGTAACGCGCGAAACGGAAGCGATCGAAGCGAGCGCTTCTCCGCGAAAGCCGAGCGTCGTAATACGCGACAGATCTTCGGAGGAGCTGATCTTGCTCGTTGCATGACGCAGGAAAGCGTTTCCGCAATCTTCTTTTGCAATGCCGCATCCGTTGTCAGTTACGGTAATGCTACGCATGCCGCCGTTTTCGATCCGTACACTGATCGCGTCAGCGCCGGCGTCGATTGCGTTCTCTATAAGTTCCTTTACAACGGAAGCCGGCCGCTCCACAACTTCACCCGCGGCAATCTGGTTCGCAACTTGCGGCTTTAAAACATGAATGACCGACATCGGTTATTCTCCCTTCAACGCATCGATATAGGAGTGCAGTTTCATGAATGCGTCGATCGGCGTCATATGATCGAGATCGACTTTATCGAGATCATTCAGGATCGACTGCTGCACCTTGGACACCGGCGACATCTCGCATTTTGCAGGCTCTTTCGGATCCCGCACCAAAAGGTCGGACTGCTCAAGCTCACCGAGGATTTCTTTTGCTCGCGTGATGATCGATTCCGGAAGACCGGCAAGCTTTGCAACCTGAATGCCGAAGCTCTTATCGGCGCTTCCCCTGACGATCTTTCGAAGGAACAGCACATCGTCTCCGATCTCCTTGACCGTAATCCGGTAATTCACAACGCCTTCCAGCTTGCCTTCCAATTCTGTCAATTCATGGTAATGCGTGGCAAACAGTGTTTTTGCGCCGCATAGGATCGGATTGGCGATATGCTCCAGAACCGACCATGCTATGGAAAGACCGTCAAACGTGCTTGTTCCCCTGCCGATCTCGTCCAGTATCAGCAAACTGTCCTTGGTCGCATTGTTGATGATGTTCGCCATCTCGCTCATTTCGACCATAAACGTGCTTTGTCCGGATGCAAGATCGTCGCTTGCGCCGATACGCGTGAAGATTCTGTCAACGATTCCGATCTCCGCTTCATCTGCCGGAACAAAAGAGCCGATATGTGCCATCAAAGTAATCAATGCGACCTGACGCATATAGGTCGATTTTCCCGCCATGTTCGGTCCGGTTACGATCAGAAGCCGATTCTTATCAAGATCGAGATTGACATCGTTCGGAATGAACGCGTTTTTCATCGTCTGCTCAACGATCGGATGTCTGCCGTTGACGATCCGGATCACCGATTGATCCGAAATCTGCGGCATGACAAAGCGATTTGAAACGGCAACGTCCGCCAACGAACGAAATACGTCAAGTCGTGCAAGCAAAGCAGCATCCTGCTGCAGCCGTTCCGTGCAGGAGAGCAACGCATCCCGTACTCCGCGGAACAGCTCGGTTTCAAGCTCCAGAAGACGATCCGCCGCGTTCAGGATCTTTTGTTCGAGCTCTTTGAGTTCCGGCGTTATATACCGCTCCGCATTTGCAAGCGTCTGTTTTCGTTCGTAGTAATACGGTACGTTCTGCGTAAAGGACTTCGTGACCTCGATATAGTACCCGAATACTCGGTTATAGCCGATCCGAAGCGTTTTGATCCCGGTTGCTTCCCGTTCGCGCGCGGCAATCTGATCGAGCATGCTTTGACTGTCGCCGGATACGGCGCGCAGCTCGTCCACTTCTGCGTTGTACCCTTTGCGGATCAATCCTCCGTCCTTGATGTTGATCGGCGGATTTGGGTCGATCGCGGCGTCGATCAGCCCGATCACGTCGTCCATGGGATCCAGCTCCCGGACGATCGTGTCGATCGCCTCCGCAGGGATACCGCAAAGGAGCATAGTGATCGGCGTGATCTGGCGAAGCGAATTCATCAACGCGATGCAATCACGCCCGTTGATCGTTCCGTATGCGATCTTGCTGGTCAGACGTTCGATATCGTAAACCGAACTCAGATATTCGCCGAGCATCTTTCGCGTTCTGAGATCGCGTACAAAGGTATCGACCGCCTGCAAGCGATAAATGATATCGTTCTTTGTCTGCAGCGGACAATCGATCCAGTTCCGAAGCAGACGTGCGCCCATGCTCGTTTTTGTGGAATCCAACAAATACAGAAGTGTACTCTTCTTGCTGCCGTTAAATTGAAGCGGCTGTGTCAGCTCAAGATTTCTGCGCGTGGATGTGTCCATCTGCATGAAAGCCGAACGGTTCAGAAGCTTGATCGTGTGTATGTGTGAAAGCGCGTTCTTCTGCGTGTCTTCAAGATACGACAAAAGAGCGCCGGCAGCGCCGATCGCAAGCGGCTTGCCTTCAAGACCGAACCCTTTCAGGGAAGCGACGCCAAAGTGCTGTTTCAGTCGCTTTTCCGCCTGCTCCGGATGGAACCGTACGTTTGCAAGCTTTTCGAGATAATATCCCGCGCGAATCCGTTTCAGCAGGTATTCCTGTTCGAACAGCGTTTCGTTGGACACGATCTCGGACGGCGAGAGACGCGTCAATTCGTCGAACAGAACCGATGTTGCATTTGAACCGTATACTTCGCAGGTGTAGAAGATACCCGTCGATATATCGGAGTATGCGTAACCGATCCCGTTCTGCGTATACTGCAGCGCAAAGATATAGTTGTTCTTGGAACCGTCGAGCATCTTTTCTTCGATGACGGTTCCGGGTGTGATCACGCGCGTGACAGATCTCGTGACAAGCCCTTTTGCAAGCGCCGGATCCTCCATCTGTTCGCAGATCGCAACCTTATGCCCCTGCGAGATCATTTTATTGACATAGGCGTCGACTGCATGGTACGGAACGCCGCACATGGGTGCGCGTTCTGCCATCCCGCAATCTCTGCCGGTCAACGTCAGTTCAAGAATCTTTGACCCTTCAATGGCGTCGTCAAAGAACATTTCATAAAAGTCGCCGAGACGGTAGAAAAGAAAGCAGTCCGGGTATTGCTGCTTTACTTCCATATATTGGCGCATCATCGGCGTCAGTTCGTTCATTTCGATTCCTCCCGGGAATTGCATTCGGCTTTGCACGTGCTGCAGTTGCAGTCGCACGGCATGGACATTGCGGCTTTCTCACGCAAGGCGCGGTCAAGTGCGTCCTTCGCCGCAAGGAATTTCCGATACAGCGGATTCTCGGAAATGTGCTGTGACATGTATTCCACATCGTTCGTCAGACGGATCGCTTCCGCTGCGTCATAGTCGGGATTCTGAATCAGGTCCATCAGCTGCTTTGTTTCCGCCTGATAGGTATCGATCAGTTCCATGAGCGCATGGTCGGCTTTCACCTGTTCGCTCAGATCCAGATATGTTTTCAGTTCATGCATCGATTATTTCTCCAATCAGTGAGTTTTTATTGATTCCGGTCACCCGAACGTTGACATATTGATTCATCAATTCCGGTTGTCCGGAGAAATACACCATTTTGAAATTCTGGTATTTGCCGTAAAGCATCGTTTCTGTACCGCGTGTATCGAATCCTTCGACGAGTACTTCGCCGGAATAGCCGATGTATTTACGATTGTTTTCTACGGTTTTCCTTGCCTGCAGCTCGTTCAGTTCGGAAAGACGGCGTTTTTTGATCGCTTCCGGGATCTGATCTTCCATCTTTGCGGCGACCGTTCCCTGCCTCGGCGAATACGCAAAGGTAAACGCCGCAGCAAACCCTGCCTCATCGACAAGTGACATCGTATCGCGGAACGCCTCCTCTGTCTCTCCGGGAAAGCCGACAATGATATCCGTTGTGAATTCGATATCCGGAACAAGCGAGCGAAGATTTTCGATGATCGAAAGATAGTGTTCTCTCGTATACTTCCGGTTCATTCTTTTCAGAATCTCACTGTTGCCGGATTGAACCGGAAGATGCACATGGTGACAAACGTTCGGCAATTCTGCGATTGCGTGCATCACATCTTCACTAAGATCCTTCGGGTGTGAGGACATAAAACGGATTCTCTTTAAGCCCGGCACATCCGAAATATATCGCAGAAGATCTGCAAAATGCATGCCGGTTGAACCGTCGTTGCCGTAGGAATTGACATTCTGCCCGAGCAGCGTGATCTCTGAAATGCCGCTTTCAACAAGAGAGCAAACCTCCGAACGCACATCCTCCGGTCGCCGGGAACGCTCCCGTCCGCGAACGTACGGAACGATGCAATATGAACAGAAGTTGTCGCATCCGTACATGATGTTGACAAACGCGCTTCTGGGATTGTCGCGCAGTTTCGGGAGACCTTCCGCAATCGCATCGTTTGCACGATCGGTTACGGCGATTCGCTCGCCGTCCATCACGCGGCGGATCATCTCCGGAAGACGATGCAAAACGTTTGTTCCGAAAATCAGGCTGACGTGCGGAAACCGCTTCAAGAGCTTTTTCGCCATGCCCTCCTGCTGCATCATACATCCGCAAATGCCGATGATCATTCCGGGATGATTGTCTTTGAGCTCCTTCAGCGCGCCGATGTTTCCCATCAGACGCTTTTCCGCATGGTCCCGTACGCAGCATGTATTAAAGAGAATCAGGTCGGCAGACGTCTTATCATCTGTTTCGGCATAGCCGATATCAATCAGCCAGCCTTTGATCGTTTCACTGTCGCGAACGTTCATCTGACAGCCGAATGTTTCCACAAAAAACGTCAGTCCGCGGGGTTCGATCTCCCGGTACAGCTGAGAAGCGATCCTGCGCTGTGCATCCAATTCCTGTTCTGAAATGAAAAGATTTGATTTCATTCGTACTGTTCTCCATAAAATTTCATTTTATTATACTACAACAGAACGCTTCCGACAAGAACCGATTTATCCGAGTTACAGATTTTTCCGGTCATATCTTTTCGAACTTTGCAGAAATTAAGGCTATCAAGACCAATAAGGAGGTGAAAAACATGACGCGTAACAACAGCAATTCGAATTCCGATTCCAAGAGCAAGCTGCAGTCGTTCAA
>JAEEGL012681336.1_pt1 | contig 24840 bp, 16 predicted proteins | sample 9134231 | NCBI WGS metagenome assembly JAEEGL01 (sample SAMN16246548, study PRJNA631951) | gut metagenome | biome: gut microbiome; feature: rumen; material: fiber-attached | host: Bos | place: Iran: Karaj | collected 2018-10
AACGAAGACCGCCAATCCGCATCACTTCGTTCATGCTTTTCGCCCACTTCAAATAGTTCACGGCTTTTACGAATCCTTTGACCGCTTCCTTAGGAATATGTTTATACTCCTTACAGTTTACCTGGCCCTTACAATAAAGGATCATCAAGTTCTCGTCCTCGGTTTCAATGATCATTTCAGCACAAAGATATTATAATATTTTAGAATTACCAAATTGTGTAATTATTACTTCGTTTTATCGGTTGCAAAGAAACGTTAATCCGGGGAGAAGGTTCCGACAAAAAAGCAATTTATCTTCCGCCCAAGAGCATTCAGCTGACTATGGATATGCGGCGCTGGGGTGGCAGCGAAATCCATGGGGGCGCCGCTTGATCCCTTTCGTTGCCAGAATTAGCCCAAATCCCCGCATTAATGGCAGCGAAAGGGACGAGATAGATAAACCTTCCCTTTCGTTGCCAGGGAATGCGATCAAGAACATCAGCCGCCTGAAGTCGCTCGAAACAGAAACGGCCTATTCCCGCCGGTACAAGTTGCTGAATGCCGTGTAGGGCTTAGGTGGAGACGACGGGCCGTTTTTGGGCAAGGTCCCGGGGTAGTTTGGGCAAGGTCCCCCGGCGCTTTGGGCAAGGTCTCATTTGAGGGCCTGGACCTTGCCCGGCAATATGCTGTCTGACACCCTTCTGACCGCGAATCACCGGGCAAGGTCCGCCACCTGAAATGAGACCTTGCCCGCTCCGGCCGACAATCTTGCTCGCTCGGCCGCGTGTTACGACACTTTCAGGAAGATGCAAACGCGGACTTCGCGTCCATCCTGCCGGACGACTATCGATACCATTTTCTTGCTAACTTTGTAGGAACCCATTCTGGATTTCTATGACACTGCAAGAACTCAGATCTCAGTTTGAAGCGATTACGCCTGAAAAGGGCACGGCTTTTATCAATAGTATTCATTCCGCTTATATGGACGAGGGCGTTAGCACGCTGGCGCTTATCCGTTATTTGGATAGCGTCATCGATCCGTTCGTGCCGGAGTGGAAGACGGCAGACCGGAAGACGGTCACGCTTTACGGGCGGATTCTGGCGGCGGAGATGATCCTCTTGGAGCAGAGCCGGTCTTACGCGCATCTGGGCGAGCGGACGCGGCTTCTGTTGACGTGGTCCGCGGCTTTCGTAATGAAAGAATTCGACTATGTCGCCCTGTTTCTGGATTCGCTGAACTATCGCATTGTTGAGACGGGGTTGGATTGGAATTTCTTGCAAAGCGCGACTTCGCTGGATATTATCTGCCATCATCTGCACAAGCGGATCCGGTTTGACAAGGACAATCCTGAATCGTTTTATTATATCGGAAAAGGTTGTCTGGATTGCGTCGAAGGCGAGCTTCAGCTTGGTTCTTCCGATGTCGGTGATTCGGGGGTTACGGCTTTTTCGATTGCTGATCGGATTGAAGTCTATACCCGGAATGCGCGGGATGAAAAACTGAAGGAATCCGACAAGGACGATGTAGAGGCGTTGACGAAGTTTGCCGAGACCTACTTGAAAAAACAGGATGCGTTTGTGGTGAAGGAGACCGAGTCGCGGGACTATGAAGAGGGGCAGAAAGTTGACATCAAGTTTGTCGGTTTTTCGAAAGAGGGTAACGATTTCATCTGCGACATTGTAGATCCGAACCGCAAGATTACGGGAGTCATCCTCGACGAAGAGCTCGTCAAAGGGACATGGACGAGGCATCTCGAGCCATATCTTTTGGGCGAAGACTGTATACGGAATGCGACGATAGCCGGCAAGGAGGGCGACACTTTCCTCTTCTCCATCAAGGACGCCTATCAGGAGTATGCTTTGAAATGCGCCCGAGAAGATGAGAGGAATTGTGCGGTTGTTGAGGCGGTGGTGACGGAGATCAGCCCCCAATATGGTGGACGCGTGATTTGGATGACCCCTTCCGGCTACGGCGGCATTTCGTTGCCCCTGGAGGGCCGCGTCTTAAAACCAGGCGATAAAGCGGTGATGACCATTCAGAATATTCAAAATATGGGCAAGGCGGTGTTCATTAACCTCTGCCCGCCCAAGTATGGGTATGATAAAATCGACAAGCCTTTCGGCCCTGAAGTCGATGATGTGCTGATCAATTTCGTCGCGGTGGAAGAAGATATCCTTGCTGAGAAAGGTGGCGCGGAAGAGCTTCCTGAGAACCGTGACAAGAATCGGGAAATCGTGCGGATGCTGGCGTCAATCTTGACGAATCGGGCCTCTCGCAGTGCCGGTCTCGATTCGTACCGGAAGAAGCTTGTCGCGCTGTTCCTGGCGAAGCTCACCGAGGATGTGGATGCTGGCAAAGCGCTGGAGCCTGATCTGTTTTACGACCGTTGCCGCATCGCGTTCGCGCAGGGGAACAGCGTTCCGGCAGAAATTCCGGAAGCTGTGCCGCAGGATCGCGCGCAGGTGGTCCGGATGCTTTCCCTGTGGGACAGCCCGCTCGCAGATGTGCTTCAGCTGACCGCGTCGCTGCCTGCCGAATCTCTCGCCTCGGAGGTGGGGCTTCGGATCCTCGGCCTGAAGCTGGCCTCGTGCCAGGAGGATGAGTACAGCGCAAAAGCCGCTGCCGTCCGCCGGAATGTCAGCGCGCTTCTCGGGGTTGAGAAAGAGTTCCGCAATGGGACTGTGGCGCGGCGGGGCAAATACGGCAAGACGGAGAGCCAGGAGAAGGAATTCAAGTCGTCGTATGTGTTCCGCAACGACAACCGCGGTGCCGATATCGATTATCAGGGACGCCTTCAGGTCTTCAAGGCGGTCTGCGGTTTCCTCAACGCGGACGGAGGAATCGTGTACGTGGGCGTCAATGACGATGGCGATCCCATCCTGGCCAAGGATGCCGGCCTGAACGCCGATATGGCCTGGTTGCAGGGGATGTACAAGACCTTGAACAGGCAGCGGATCCAGCAATTGGGCCACCCGGTCTGCGAAGTCAAGACGCTGGATAGTTACGTGCAGTTCCTCAATTCGGAGAAGGAACTCTACTTCAACGAGTCGCTCCAGGGAAACATCCGGATCGAAGTGACGGAGGATGTCGATGCCATCCGGATCACCGTCGCGCCGTCCGAGTATGAGATTGCGTACCTGTATCCTGATAAGACCCGCACGGGCGGCACGGCCTATGTGCGCAATGGCAACCGGACCATCGAGATGTCGCCCGGCCAGATTGCGCAGCGCCTGCGCGAGTTGAAAAAGATTGACAAGGAAATCGACTTCGTCGTGCAAATCCAGAAAGCTATCCACGAACAGGGCAAGCTGCTGTTCAAGGGTTATTCCAGCGGCAACAGCGGGGAAGTGCAGGACCGGCGCGTGGTGCCCATCTGCCTGTTCTACAACGACGAGAACGTGTACTGCTATGACCTCGCCAGCCATATGAACAAGCAGTTCCGTCTGCATCGCATCTCTGCGATCGAGCGCCTTGAGGGAAAGTTCCCGATGGAGCAGACCAAGACCAAACAGCCCGATGTTTTCCGCTGGCTCGACGAGGGCGACGGCCAGCAGAAATACCACATCAAGCTCCGGCTCGCCGCTGCCGCCCGCAACTACCTCCTCGAAGAATACTCCTGCGCCGAACGCCTCCCCGCCGAAGAATTCTATCCCGACCCCGAAAAGAACAACAAATGGATCCTCGACACCCACCTCAACGGCCTCGCCGCCGTCCGCCGTTTCTATTTGGGCTTAGCCGATAAGATCGAGATTCTGGAAACGGAAGATTCGGAGGCGCTGAAGGAGGATGTTGCGGAGTTTGTGAGGAGGAATGTTTCTTTCTGAAAATGCCGGAACAATCTGTTTGTGTCGAATTGGTAAGAAGCTTTTAAGTGGATGAGATGCGATTTAGTCGCATGCTAATATTAAGGGCATGCCAATAATTATCATCACTCTGGTTATTCATGTTCCCTTCATAAAGACTAACTGTGTTGTGAATATAGTCGCCTTTGGGAAAATGGAGTTTACAGGTAATGGTATTATTCGGTTGGTGAAATATTATTTTTTTATGTTTGAGCTTTGTTTTTGCTCCGGTCAGCGATTCTGCCTGAAATGATTCGCTCGAGGGATCAGTTATTGTATCTGTTTCATCAAAACTGTAGATGGTATTAGACGCTAGTCGATTTATACGGATTTGATCGTTGATGATGACAGTGATTGATGATGCATATACTGTATCCCCATTTGCAATCAAGTGCCAGGTTTTATCTAAGCCTGTCCCAAAAAGAAAGAAACTACGTGGGGTAGTTATATCTAACACTATAATAGCTTCATCTTGCGATACGTCAATTCTTCTAATACATATATTCTTGTCCCATTGTTTATATAACACATCATTAATAGTGAATGTGTCCTGTTGTGGCTCGTTCTCGGATAAATCAGTAGCAATGCTATCCGACTTCATCAGATCACTCTCATTGAGTTCAATGGATTTTTGATATAAATCACGGATTCTCATCTGTTTACTTGCCTGTATATTGATGGCATATGGATGGGCTTCGAGATATTTTTTTAAATCCGTAACCTTATCCGACACACTTAGTATACTGACAAAATTACTAATGAACTCAGAGATAAAGCGTTTGTCATTTTTAATGCACACTATATTCTCAAAGTTAGAGTGCTCGGCAAAATAGGTATAGTTGTATGATCCTGTACAAACAATACTATCATCGACTATACAATACTTGTTATGCATAAAAGAACCATGCTTCCCAAAATACAGACCACCTCCGGCATTGATGAAATCTTGAAAATCCAGCCCGCTATTATTGTTAATGTCGTCATTGATAATGACCAATCGGATATGAATACCATCTGAAAGGCGTTTCAATAGGCAGTTGAATATTTCCTCATTTGTAAACCATGCAACTGCAATATCGATGCTATCCCTGGCTGACATAATTGCCTTTATGATGACCTTCCGAATAGAAGAAAAATATGGGGTAATTACTGTTTGTTTTTTCATAATACCAACGCGCTATGATCTTTTATTTCTGCTAATTAATCACCTTAGGGGAATCCTCTTCGCAGATTCTTACTACCATTCTTCGTTCTGTTCGACAGAAGCATGAATTTTTGTGGCTAAGACATAATAATCCCAGAATGTTTTCTGCCCGATGCCTACTGCATCTGTTTGTCGAGAATCTCGGCATAATTGGAAAACTTTTTCATTGGCAATCACTATGCACTTGGTTTTCGCACGAGTGATGGCCACGTTCAACCTGTTGGGGCTATAGAAGAATTCCAGCCTATCCTCGACTTCGGAAGGGTTGGAATTGGCAAGTGTGAAGATAACATAATCCTTTTCCTGTCCTTGCATCCGTTCAATGGTGTCGACGAAGACGTTGTCAAGAGAATTCTCGTCGATGATACCTTTCTTTAATAGAGCCCTTTTGACCTCTCGTACCTGAGCCCGGTATGGAGTGATGACGGCAATATCCTCTAACTTAACGCCATTGTTGAGCAGGGAATAAACAATATTAGCAGTTAGCTTGGCTTCAAAGGGCGATCTGCCCAATGCGTCGAACTCATGATGAAGAAATAGAACCTCGTTGCTCTTTTCGTGCAGGATGGCGGCCGTATCTTCGTCGCAATCAAAATGGAGATACTCCCTGTTGTCACCGTTCCTTGCTGTCTTGAGCCTTCCATTGTAGAAAAGCAGTGATGGGATTCGCACGAGAGAATCACTCAAGCGGTAACTCTCGTCAAGCATCGTGACGTTCCCGGGATATGTGTCTACCATATGCTTAAAGACACTCTTGGCGAAGAGCCAGTTCCCAGAATCGGAAGGCATAATAGGGTCGAGTTGCTTGTGGTCGCCGACGAAAATAACCCTTTGCCCGCGTGTTATAGCTGCCAAGGCGAGTGGAATGTTCATTTGGGCGGCCTCGTCGATGATCACATAGTCGAAGTACCAGCCGTCAAGTTTCTTGCTTCTAGGGGTGCATAGCGCGAAAGGAGTTGCCCCGATAACGATTCCTTCCTGTGACAACTTGTCGGAGAGGGACAGATATCGTGTATAAGAAAGCTTCTGGGCCCAGGAGATATGAGGATTGTCAAATATCTCATCTACTTGATGCCTATCCCCCAACTTGACTATTTTCGTGGCGTCAGGAATCTCTTTGCTAATAGCATTTAGACTATTGTTAATGGCCGTATGAGTAGGAGCTGTTACGAATACTCTTCGCCCATCTTTCACTAGGCTCTTGACTATTCGCGCAATGGTATAGGTTTTTCCTGTTCCGGGAGGCCCTTGTATGATATGAAAGCTGGAGCAGCCCAGAGCTCTTCTGATAGCTTCATCCTGTGATGCATTATTGGAGGAGGGCAAGGAGACAACAGTATAAGTGTTGACCAAACTTCCTCGTAATAACCTATCCATTTGGTTGCAAAGGTCGGGGTCCCGCATAATGCTATCCCGTGCAGCGCTCAGCAACTCTTGGGTGATGGTGAGGTGCTCTTTTTCAATAATCCATCCGTGCCGGGGGTAATCGTTTACGTCAAGGTAATTGTGATCTCTCCAATAATCATTTCCGACTAGGACGAGGTCGTTGATTAAGTCCTCCTCAATTTTCATAGTGAGTTTTGTCTCTCCATAGAATAGAAAGACTTGGTCGCCAACCCTAAATTTCGAATAGTTGTCTGGCACCTTGGCATACGCCTTTTCTACAAAGCCTGGAAAGTCCGGGGAGAACTCTACTTCAATATCTACGTTTTGGATGGTATATCCTTTGGCCACTCTTTCGGATAGCGGCCTTTGCATCAGTTCTCTATGATCGGCGTTCAGACGCTCACGCTGAATGTCGATGGCATTTGTTAAAACTTCAATTAATGACATAGTTGTTCGGTTTAAAGAGTGTTTTCATAAGACTCGATCATATCGAGTACCTCTTGCTTCCTGTATTCGGAGAGTCTGATGGAATAATAACGATCATAATCAGGATAAAACACTGCAAGTATCATTGATGAGACTATAATGCCGTAATCCTTTTCAAGGATGTATTTATAGAAACTCTGCTGAAGCTCATATTTGTAATAGCTGGAATTATCAAGGTGGGAGAGCACGGATAGTCCCCGTCCGAAACCATATTTCTTCGGGTAGCCGTCAATAATAAGGTGCTTGCTCCGTTTCCAGTCTACCATAACGTACTCGCCATTCGGCTTGCGAAAGAGAGCATCGACGGTGCCGGCGATATTGGAATCTTTCAACTCGATGGCATACTCTGCGCTGTCGAACACCAGCCCTCTTTTGATAATCTGCTCTTGATGGAACCTCAGAAAGAGTTGGAACTCTTTCGAGGATTCGTCATAAGGTAGCCCTTTGAGGAAGTTCTCAATTTGTTTATGCATATCAGTTCCTCTTTCGGCGGGTTCCGCGAGCTCCCGTCTGACCGCCTCTTCGCTCATTCCCGTTTCTTCCATCCTTTTCTGGATGTAAGCTTCCTCTTCAAAATAGGGGAAAAACAGATCAATGAGGGTTGTGACCGACATGCGGTCGGTATTCCCGGTGTAGTCGCCGGGACTGGCATAGGTGTGAGAACTGTCATTGAATGTCAGCACCGGCGGTTGAGCCTGCGAAAGCGGGATAATTGTAACTAATCCCTTGGTTTCACATTTCGGGAGTGGGGAGGACGCTCCCGTTATTACTGGGATAGGGACAGTGGTTCTTTTGATGACCAAATCAATGCCCTCTTCCAAGTCACGACATTCAATCTTTCTCGTTCTGACCTGCTTGGAAAAGAACTGAATCCCAAGATACTTTTCTCGATAGAGCTCTTTCTCCCATAAGATTGCTTGGCGGTGGCTCCATCGGCGCTCCTTTTCAATGAAGATGGAGTTCGGCTTCGTCTGCCCACGCATCGAGTCGACTATGTTTCTCAGCGTGCGAATGCATTGCGCGCATGAGAGGTGCACTTGCTTCTCCGTGAAGCGTACGACAACCCATCCGCTTTCCTTGAAAAAGACATCGCGAACGGCATCGCGGCCTTCGATGATGTGGGTAACTAGCCTGGAGTAGCCGTCGTATGGTTCGTCTACCTCGACATCGATATAAAGGTTTATAGATTCATCATAAAGAACAATATCGGGCTCATAGGGGGCGTATCGTCCAGGGATTTTTAGATGAAGGTCGTCACTCACAGAAATATCCGTGAACTCTCGCTCGATTTCCGCCAGGAAATCGGACTCCTTGTACCCTCGGACATTAGAACGTCCATTACGGGGAAGCTTCAAATAAGCGTCTGGCGCAGGAGAATATACGATAGGATAGACATCTGCGGAATCGAATCTGTCGTTTGGCGTGAATAGTATTCTTAGATTGTCCGTCTGTCTCGGATTCGGGGTGGAGACGATGACTTCACACGCTTCTGGTTGTTTCGGCTTCTTTGGAATAATAACCTTAGGTGGCGATTGCTCATATCTATTCTTTTTATCCTTTTTAGTCCTGCCTTTTCCTGGTATCCTGACTGGTATGGCGGAGACCGACTTCATCTCCCGTAGGAGAACTTTACCGGGTTGGAAAGCGGGAGTGGATCCAGGCTTGCTGAACTTAATCTCGCCCGTGCGGAAGTCGCGATATTTTCTTCCCTTTTTTCGCTTTGCGTAAAATGAACCGAAGCCTCGGAGCGTGACCCTCTTTTCGGCAGATACCGAATTCATCGTAAGGACCAAGAACTCTGAGAGGATGGTTTTTACTTTATCAAGTGGGATACCGGTTTTCTCGGAGATGATTTTTGCTAGAAAAATCAGGGTGTTGTTTGACTGAGCCATCCAGTTGTTATTGATTCTATTATGAGAGGTATTTCTAGGAAATTAATGTTTGAGATTCAAATCATATCTAGACTAATCCGGAAGAAGTGAATCTTATAATTGTCAGATTTAAAGACTCTTGCGATATAGTAAGGGGTTTCTTCCGAAAGATTGAGTAAGAAGAGATATTGGCTTTTTCTAAGGAAGAAAGGAATGCTATCTGCATTATCTATGCCCCGTGATGTGGTTTTTGCATCACAATAGCAGATGATAGTGTTATCTTTCTCTATTTTAAAATCAAATTGTGGCTCGTTGTTATCACGGCTACACCACGATATACGGTATCCTTCGCTTTCGGGATATCGTCTTTGTAGTTCATCATAGACGACACTTTCTCCAGTCTGCCCTTCTTCGAAATCAGCATGTCCCGTATCATCAACGACTAATAATGCCTCCAATTCTTTTAGCCGTTGTTTTAACAGACTATTCTCCGCTTCAAGAGTCTTAATATGATCTTTGTCCTTTAGAGCGCCTTTGATGATATCCGGGTCGCTAATTAGGCCGTCAATCTCTTCTGGTGTAAAATTACTGTTTAGGGAAGATAGACGTTTTTTTGTCTCTCTGTCAAGAATAAAGTCGCATTGTAAATCCGATTTCTTGGGGAATGTCGAGGGAAAGAAATGAATTGCAGTAGACTCTATATCATTATCGCTATAATGGTTCTCATCGAAAAACTCGATAAGAGAACTAATACATCGTTTTAGGATTGGTAGGCTAGCTGCCGTCCTATTCTCAACACAATAGTTAATAACCCTGTCAACTTGAGTAAACAACACCGTATCTGTGTTGTCTTGGAAAAGGTTTGAGTAGATAAAACCAGGCGATACAATTTTATTCAATAAACTTTCCTCTTCGATTTTCTTTTCATCTGAGTAATAATTCCATAAATCCTTACGAATAGATATCAACTCAGGGATCTTCTGATACTTTAATAGGACGCCGCCGTTATAAAGTGCTATGCTTTTTTTCTGCAACATACCGTTCCAATCTGGATAAAGACAAAGGTTCTCGGAAAAAGCGACGCTATATTGTTTTAGAACTTGATGCAATCTGTTTATCCATTCAAGACCAATGGACGCGAACATATCATCTGTGGCTGAGGTTGTCGTGTGTTCGTTTTTGTTTAAGTGCTCTCCGATGGCTTTCAACGTCTTCCTTGAAGAAGCACGTTCTGAGAGTAGACCAAGCAAAAAGGTATTTGCTCCCGACCATATACTCATGTCAGAGGAGGAAATCGATTGTGTGATTGTCTCTTCAGAGCCTTGAAATAAATCATACAATTCTCGAGTCTCAGAGAATGGATCGCTTGGCTTGCTATCTTTGGGATATAAGTGAATCAGATAGTTGGCAACGACTTCTTTATCGGCGACGCTAGCTTGTGAATTATTAAAAAACTCTGTGTACCTCGATGTCAGTGTAGAGATCTGGTAGTCTTTGATAGATAATTTGTCACTTAGGACGAATCCGTCAAGGACAAGACAGCTCTTGATGTCAAATCCGGTCTTAGTCAAAGTCTCATCCATGAGTTGTTCGGGAATATCCCCGACGGAAAACAGTTGGTCAATGGTTTTGAATGCGCCATGCATATTCGGAATGATGGCAATACCTTTTTCCTGGCCGGTTTGCGTATCTTTTTGGAATGAAATCGTCTCTTGATGGAGATAACCTTTCTCAAACATGAAGATGAGCGTGTTAGAAAGCCATTGAGCGGTGCAATACGATTTAGCTTTTGTCTCCTCGGAATCCTCTTCCTTGGGCTTATCAATCTTTCCTCTCCGGGCTAGGGTTTCGACAACGCTATTCATGAACCATTCATCTGCCACCTCCCAGGCATCGGCTTTCAAGGCCAATGCGTCTTGAGCCGCTTTTGGGGGAGCTAAAGTGGGATGCATTGTCGACAGAATAGAGACAATCTGTTTGCGTTTATTGTAGAAAGAAGATGGATTATCAGGGGTTGTCGAAGGAAGTGCGAGAAGAAGGGGCATTAGGCTTTCAAGCACCTTCTCCCCGTTCATTATAATCTCGTTTGAGCGATTTTTAATTGCCAATGTGATATCGTCCGAAGTGATTCTCTCCAAAGTGATACCCTTAACACCTTCCATTACTAAATAATCGTCCCAGTCAATCTTAATGGATTTCATAAAGGTTAGAACCTTTGAAGGGATGCTACTTGCATCTTTTAATTTACACCCCGGCTCACAAGTGCAGAAGGTTCCTTTCCGGTTAGGGACGAGGGCTTTTTCGGTAAGAATCGATAGACCGGCATCCTTAATCCAAAGATAGAAGGAGTTGAGCCAACAGAGTTTTTCTGTGGTTATGTTCTCTGCCTCATTATCAGTAACAGATTCTTCTTCAGTCTTGTCCGTATCAAGGATTAAACTATCAAGCGTGTCCGCTTTATGGATATAATTTGCAATACTGTTATAGTCAACGGTCGAAAAACCGGGATTATCGACCGTTTCTTTGAAATCATCCGAAAAAGAATACTTGGTCCATTTTCTGTCCACCCACTCTTGATTCTCGCTCTTGACGACGATGCTATTCTTGTAAACCGGCACGCAGATGTCATAGAAAGCAGCCTGGTCTCTGTCTTGGCTGCACTCAATGAACTTGACGTCAGATGAAATGCTGAGATAAGAATCATTGACCTTGACCAGGCTCTTTAGAGTCAGCATTCGCCGTAGAGGCAATATGTAACGTGCTGCCAAGCAATCCTTCTCTTCCGGACTCCAGTCTCCCTTGAAAATGGAACCCAGCCCATTAATCAAGTTGTATCGGCCGTCATAATTCTCGGCAATAACGTAATTGACTATTTTCTCATAAAGGTCGATTGAACGTCGTAATATCGACCAGTTCACACCGTTATGAAAGAAAGTCTCTTCTTCTTTGTTCGTTTCATTGTTATAAACAAACTGGCTTTCCCTTTGTTTGAGGAAAAGCGATGTCCTGTTTTCCGTAGTTTCAAAATCATAACTGTTCACGTAGAACGGTAGAGTCATTTTCTCGAACCCAATGAGGGGAAGGGCACAGTAGACCGATGGCGAAGCGTTTGAAATCGCGCAGATTGTCTTTTTTTCGTCTACTTCAATGGCAACATGCAGGCGTTGGTGCCGATTCTCGGTGTGCCAGAAACAGGACAACACGTCGGAGTACTCGTCAACTTCATAGGAGATGAATAACCTGTTTTTCGAATCGCTATCGTCTACGGTTTCTTTGAAGACCGAGAGCTTGATCACATCTTTTTTGTCCGTCCATTCCTTGCGGATAATGGAGTACCTTGAATTATTGATTTCATCCTCTATGGTTATAGATTCGACCATAGGACAGAAGAGCATGGTTTGCGCGGCATTCTGTCTGACGTTCTCAAGGCCTATTCTAGCAGCTTTTTCTCCAGATTCGGTCGTGATAAAGTAGGTGAATGACGTGTCAAGTTGCGTCTTTCCTTCAGGAATGGGAATCCGATTGAATACCATCTCATTTTCGGTCCTGTCCACTCCCGTTCGATATTTTTCATCAGTAGGCCCTTCACGATGCAGCGTGAACTCTACGGAGACGTTCCTTTTCACATTCTCGTCGTCGTTGTACATAGAACCGACAATATCCACGACAAAGGACAAAGCATGTGTGGTCATGAAGCCGGTTCCGAAACGTCCTGTGCTTTGTTTGTCTCTCCTCAGTCCATCCTCCGTGATTTGTTCATCTCTTTTCTCAGCGCTGAACTTCCAAATCAATCCCGTTATAGCTTTGTTCGTAAACTGATCTCCATCGTGCTTAAACCGGAGCACTTTTCTGCCAGACTCGTCTTTGAAATACTTGAATACCACATTGACTTTCCTTTGATCGGCAGTGCGTTTAAGAACAGTGTCTTTCGCGTTTTGAATGAGTTCCCAAGGCCATCTTTTACAGTCTATATCATTTGGGTCAAGCAAGGACGGGAGACGCCCTTGAAGATTATTGATATATTGCTCGTATTTGACATCTTTCAGGCTATCGTCCAGTGATTGTGGTCGATTCATTTTATCGTTCTGATTTGAAAACAAGGCGCTTAAGAAGTTCATGGTGTCCAGCAATAAATGCTATTAAATATGTGGGGAAAACAATGCTTGTATACGTCCAACAGGTAGATATGAAAAAGGGCGGATTCAGCGAACAATAACGCCAATATCTATAATTCACTTAAAACAATGAATTGATAAACCTAGATGGCGTCTGAACATATCCCCACGGGTTCTTCTTGGCGTAGGTAAGTATCAGATTCCCCTTCGTGCGAGTTGCTGCGACGAACATGGACTTGAGAAGGTCGTTCACGTATGCGGCCTGCTTCTCGTTAGAATAATCTTTCGCAAACCACATATTGGGGAAATTGCCTTCGGACATGCCCATAATGGCCACGTTGTTCCACTCGAGGCCTTTTGCCGAATGGATGGTAGAAACTGTAAGATAATTGTCGGAAACAGGCACCTTGCATTCGACGTAATTCTTCTCGATGAACGGAGCGAATGTGTCTCTATCAATGGCAAAGGCGAGTAGGAAATCGCTGATAGTTCTGTACTGCGCAGCGAGTGTAATCAGCGACTCAAAATCCGTTTTCCAGGAATCTTCTACGTTGGAGAAGAACTCCTCCACAACGGTTGCCACAATTGCTTTGAGCGAGATCTCATCTTTTCTGCGCGCAATATCCCTTTTTAGTTCCGCTAGAGTCTTCCCTCCATTAGTGTTGTAGAAGCGTTCAACCCTGTTCTTCCCGCGTTCTTCATTTGGGTCAAGACGGAGCCATCGGCTAACGACGTTGATGCTGTAGTAATTGTCGCTATCTATGATTCTTAAGAAATGATTGAGCAACTTTATATGCTTTTTGACGAGTTTCTGCCCCCCAAATACTTTATAGGGGATTCTTCTGCGTCCAAGAAGAGCAATGAAGGGACCGAGGTACTTGAGATTTTGGCACAAGACGGCAGAATGCTGCAAATCATTCTTTTCTAGGATGAAATTGAGGACGGTTTCAGCTTCGCCGTCGACACTATCAGCTTCTCTTACGGCTACTTGCCCATTCGTGCCTCCCACGCAGTGCAAGGGTATGTTCTCGCAGTCGGTAAAATGAAAGGTGTTGACGTAATTGCATATTGGCTGTGGACATCTGTATGTTCCAGTGAGATTCTTCCTGGCATAATTGCTATGTCGGGCAAGGAAACTGTCGAGATACACGTAAGAGCCGCCATTAAAACCAAAAATGTTTTGTCGGGGATCGCCGACCAAAAACATCTTTATCTCAGGATTGACTTCCAGCAACAGGTCAAAGATCTTGTAATTAAGTTTGGAAAGATCCTGCGCTTCGTCGATAACGAGAACAGTTACCTTGTCCTTTATCCATAAGCGAAAATCGGTGCTGTTGAGTTCGTCAATGAAATTGGTAAGGATATCATCAATTGATATGATGTTATAGCGGTCTTTGAGCTCGGATACTAGTTCTTGTAGATCTGGTTTAGTCAACTGTAGTTTCGATTTCAGGCACGCCTTTATATCTTCTTTTCCATACTGGTCGTTGAGTTGGATGCGAAACTCTTCTGCGAGATCATCGATGTCTGTGTCATCAATGATGATATAGTTGAAATCTTTCCCTTGCCCAGCATAGAAGCTTCTCATCATTTTGAAGCAAAAGGAATGCAGTGTTCCATTATAAAAATCGTACGGCTGATTGATGTGGCTGTTAAACGTGTCACGACGGAATCTCTCGCCCAACTCTCGTGCTGCCGTGTTGGTATATGACAAGGCAACAATCTTTTCCGAATTCTGAGATGTACTTATATAACGAAGCAACTTGTTGATGAGCAAGTGAGTCTTCCCGGTTCCAGGGCCGGCGTTCACATAGACGATCTGCTCATCACAAATGACGGCGTCCTTCTGTTCGTCATTAAGGCCCGTCAGTTCGCCGGTTACCTTGCAACCGATGAATTCCAGTGTGGCATCGTCCGGTAAAACGCCCGTAGCAAGATATACGAGACGGACTAGCATGTTGTAATACATAACATATGTCCGTTTATCAATCTGCTTATTTTGGTGAACGATTTCGTTAAGTTTGTCCTTCAGGAAGAACGCGGCCTTGGATACCTCGTCATACTTGTTCCATTTGTAGAACTCCTTAATCGCTTCGGCAAAGGTCCCGTAGGTTCTGGTGATTTCTTTGTAAAAATCGTGCGCGATGGTCCTAATGGACTTAGCTTTGTCTGTCCAGTCACTGTCAGGCTTCAAGTAAAAGAAGCGAAGCATTTCATAATATTCGTGCACTCGAGCCTCATTCATAACAAATAACTTGCTTTGTTACAAATTTAAGTATTTTTTAAGTTATTTCGGCCCAAGGTTTTTTTTATAAAAAAATACTCACGAAGATACATTTCGTTTGTTCGCATTTCCTTTGCACTCGGAAAGGGAAGCGGAACGAATCCGCTCGGTCTTTCCAGAACCCTAAAACGTGGTGCGCCTGTTTGACATAGATTTTTTCCCCGACAACTCTCGGGATGACAATTGCTTCGATGAGTTCAATGATGGACCCACTTTTGAGCGCTACAATGGTACGTACGCTCAGGATGTTGCTGGTTTCAGCGATCAAGACATCGATGACGCGTTCGACGGGGAGCCGGAGGCATACTGGAACATAGATTAAGGTGCCTCGGATTCCGAAAAATCCGTATATTTGTAAACAGAAAGGTCTTTGACATACCGGAGCAAACTTTTGACCATCGTCTGTCACGTTTGACAGATGTCCGGGTATTCCCGGAACCCACAAGGGTCTTGTGTTACTGCCACAACAACTGAAAACTGCGTTTTCAGGTATTGTTGTGGAAATATGTGAGCGTTGCTCACATTATGGATATTGATTATCTGAATATAGAATTGCAAATTCTATATTCCGAACTCTTCGAGTCCGTATACAAAGAAAAGAATCCGGTATGTCAGGCCTTTATTAATCCGCTCTAAATGACCAGAGAAGCCATAGTGAACGCAGCCGCCAAGATGGAGACCGTCCAAGATCTCCTTGTCCTCTTGAACAAAATCAAGATGGATGAACTCGGAAAGAATGGTCACCCGTTCACCAGGCCACAGCTAAACTTCTTCATTAATCCCAAGCGGAGCGGCTCTAGTTACAGGACGTTTACCATTCCGAAAAAGAGTGGGGGAGAAAGGAGTATATCTGCTCCAGTAAAGATGCTGAAGTCTTTTCAAACGTATGTCAGGAGATTATTGCAGGCCTATTACGATGCGCCCGATTGCGTGACGGGATTTGTGCCGGAGAAATCTGTTGTCGATAACGCCACCCATCATATCGGCATGCGATACATCTTCAACATTGATTTAAAGGATTTCTTCCCCAGTATTTCTCAAGCGCGCGTCTGGGGCGCCTTGAAGACCCGACCATTCTGTTTTCCGGAAAGAGTGGCTAGCGCTATCGCCGGTCTCTGCTGTATTGAGGTTGTCGATAAAATGGAGGATGGAACGGAGAAAAAACGCTACGTTCTACCACAAGGTTCTCCCTGCTCGCCAATATTGACCAACATTGTCTGTCATAACTTGGACTGGAAGCTCAGCGGCCTTGCACGGCGGTTCCATCTTAATTACTCGCGTTATGCAGACGACATAACTTTCTCAAGCGACATTTTTCTCTATGAGGCGGATGGCGTTTTTATGAAAGAGCTGCGGCGCATTATTACCGGTCAGAATTTCAGTATTAACGAGAAGAAGACACGCCTTCAAAAAAGGGGAGATCGTCAGGAGGTAACAGGCCTCATCGTCAGCGACCGTGTCAATGTTTCCCGGGAGTATGTGCGCGACATCGAAAACCTCCTCTACATCTGGGAAAAGTATGGGCACAACGAAGCTTACGCCAAGTTCCTATCGCGCTATCAGCCCAAGCAAAACTTTCGTCACAGGCAACTTGATATGAATAAGGTCGTTATGGGGCGACTTATGTATATGCGGATGGTTAAAGGTGAGGATAATCCTACTTGGCGGAGGCTTCAGAAGCGTTTTAATCGGCTAGTTGATCGAAATGAGTCCTGCGGGGGAACAGACATTCGTTACCTGCATTCATACACTATCAACGACTTTGAAAGGATAGTTGGCGTTTCGCTTCAGTTTTCGTCTGGTTCTGCCAAGTTGTCGCCGTCGTTTGATCTTAACGGCTCTATTATTCCTGTTCGTCTTAGCCGCTCTTCGAGAACAAGGCTCAAGAAGATTCTTGCTGTTGAGGATGAAGGGGCTTTACGGGAATTCAAGGGAAGATACCATATCGCCTATTGCAGAATCGGGGACGGTAAACGACTCGACGATTTTCTGATGATTATCCGAAAACCGCCCAGGCGGGCGGTTGAAGCCGGCAAAGAAGCAAATAATCAACCGAAAGAAAGCGCAGAGGGGGCTCCTCTTGAGGAACCGGTTATAGTTGACGGTCTTACAACAGATCAGACACTTGACGCGTTGGTTATTTCAGGTTTTGACTTAACAATCTTGGATAAATGGGACAAGACAAAAAGAATTTGACAAAACTCCTGGATTTTGTCAAGGATCTGTATGACCATCCCGACAACAAAGAGTTTGTTGCCGGGATTCGTGCTATGGTGATGCAGGACAAAGAATTCAAAAAAGAACTCTTAGAGCCAATGGCGTCTTTCAACCCGGACGCGATGAGTCGAATCGAAAAATATCTCTCCCTGGATTATCGGATTGACAGTATGGAGATGCCGGACTATTCTTTAATCAAGGATAAGGAAATACAGGATAGATTAACGTCTGATTTTCGGGAGATGATGCGTTACAGATTCGGTACCCGAAACCACAAGATTGATTTTCCTGAGTTCTGCCGATATGCTGCCCTGCAAATTGAGATGATGGTAAACTATTATTATGATAAGCGTTTTGGGTCAGACATAGTCCAAATAACTTCCGCTGTTGTTGAAGGAAACGTATCCGAGGTAGACGGGAAGTCTTATTATACTCCCAGCCCGTATCTTGCCGTCGTGTCGGATATTCCTTTGAAATCCAAGGTGAATGCTCTGCAAAAACAGTTTGGATGGCAATACAATAAAACGGTTGTGTATACCAGAACCATAGAGGTTCGGAATCGCCAGAGTCACCGGAGCCTGTTGAAAAATGTCGACTTAATCAAAGAGATTGAAAACAATCCTGCGAATAAAGGCGCTGATGGAAAGTTTGATTCGTCTTTAGCGAAAGCGAATGTCGATCCTAAGAAGATGAACGAATATTGGTTCCAGGTATGGCTTGACCAACGGCCCTTTGATAAGATAATAAAGGCATTGGCCGTTCTTTGCGAGACAGTGGCGAAATCGTTGCCCCAAGAGCAGTAATTCGTTTTTTCTGTTATCGTTCTAGTAATCCAGTAGCGACACCGTCGGCAGATTGAATCAGCGCGACTAGTGGGGTTTTCGCCCGTGCCGCAGTTAGACTCTCTTTGTGTTCAGCACTTTGGAAAGGGATGTCCCATGCGCTCATATGCCAGCGGATGGCAAGCATTTCATCTTGCGAGAGGGCGAGGCCCCACGATAACAACAATATGACCGATTTCTCGCCATGCCCGAGCGGCAGCCCTGCATTATAATCAACTTGAAAGCCCAGGTGTTTTTCCCAAAATCCGTCCGCGTTTTTTCTGTTAACGATGCCTTCCTTGTAGACGTCTGCTTTGCAAACATCGTGAAGTAGCGAACATATGATGACGCTGTCCATCGGAAGCAACTCCTCCAGTTCCGATCTGCTCTTTAAGATTTGTTCGCGGATTGAGACAGCTGCTTTGAAGACGTTAAGGGAATGCTCCATGAGCCCTCCTTTCTTTGCGAGATGAAAACGGCTGGATGCCGGCGCTTCGAAAAAGCCAATTGCCTCAAGTTTTTCGAGGGTGCGGTCAATGCCTTCGCGGCCGGTGGATGAAAGAAGATCCAAATAATCTTGTTTACTCATTATTGGGAGTTAATTCGTTATACAATGATAGCATATTTCTCAAGTTATTCGTGATCTTCTCCACGACGCCATCAGGCTCCACGATGCGAATTTGGTCTTGGTAACTTGCCAATAGGGCATATAATTCATAGTTGGGACGGCATTCTATGGAGTAGAATGTGAAATACTTGAGTTTCGGATACTCCTCGCGCAGACGAGTTTGCTCTGCGTCGGGATAGCGCATTTGTGTTATATGTATTGGCTTTGTCTCGATGTACGGAAGAGCAGACGGGGATACGGCGAAAAGAACTTCTTCAATGTCGGCCTCCTTGCGATATGTTACGCCGATAATTTGGTCAAAACGATCTTTTAAATCAGCAACCGGCTCTTTGTACAAATCCTTGCATTCGGTAAAATCCATAATACGGTCGAGTGCCAGGTTGATAATGAACTCGGGGTCGAACGGATAGTCTATTGTTCCTTCGGGTGTGCCGAGAAGAAACCAGCGGTCATTATACTGCTTGAGTTGGTATGGCGACATAATAATATGCCGTTGTTCAGCCCCGAAAGGTTGATAGACTATGTCGACGGCAGACTTTTGAGCTATTGCGGAGAACAACCGGCCTAGCATATGAGGTTCGCTCCGAAGACGCTCGTTATGACTGAAAGATATATAAGGTAGTTTCGAGTCGTCCACCCGTTCGTTTAATCGCTTTCTTAGGGCCTCTATCCATTGAAGATTTTCAAGTCCATCGAAGTGGCCTAATAGTTTGAGGGTTTGGTGAAGGATGGTCGCCTCCTCATCAGTCAACTGCTGGCTGAAAATCGGCTGAGACTGGTCTTCGTAACGAACGATGCGCCTTCCGCCATACCCGACTTCGCGAACGATCTTTTTGTCGAACTGTTCTTCTATGGCGTTGATGTCCTTCTGAATCATTCTAAGAGATACTTCGCGCTGCTTGTCGCCGCAAGCGCCATTGACACGCCGACGAATATCGTCGGTAGAGTAGCTCCCGAGGGGATTGGCGAGCATCTGGTCAATGATTCGGATCCGGTTCAATGCGTCTTTATTTACGGGCATGGTGTAAAACAAATTTGGAGAGGATGTTTGTTGTAAAGGTATCGTTGTGCGGCGAATCCTATCTTCGCTGCAAGTTAATAATTATTCTTAATAGTCAAGCTGCTTGAGTTTCTTTTGTATTTCCATTAGCTACCTCATCGAATTCCGCCGTCACGTAACCTTCAACGATGCTGATCGTGCAGCGGTGCTTCTTCATGAAGTTGATGCCGAGGATTCCGGAGATCTCTATGCCCGTTTCAGCCGTAATCTCTTCGAAAGTTTTGCCGCTGATGACGAAGAAGTCCGTTTTGCAAGTGTGCGATCCGATTTCGTAGGACATCTGGCCGATAGGCGTCACGATGGTGTGGCCATCCAGGCCCTGCGTCGACATGAGGTTGCCTGACGGCTCGAAGCACTTCATGCACTCGGTGCTCGCATCGCTGACACCGTTCTGTTGCGAGCCCGTGTCAAGGAGGAACATGTGGCGGTTCCCGTTGACGTTAATCGGGATGAGGATCAGACTGAGGGCGTTGAGGCTTTCGTTGATGTTGCATTTCATAGTTCGTCGGTTTTTGGGGTTTGCGCCGCAAAGTAAGTGCGGTTCGGCGAACTGAATTTTCGCGAATAGCCGATTTGAGGTTCTACTCAGCCATAAATGCCCATTTTACAGGATAGTATCCAGCATCCTTGAGTTCTTCTGGACTTACGTCTTTTATTTCAGGAGTAGCGAGGCGAGGATCTTTGCTCTTTTTGCGGAAGTTGTGGATTTGAGATTTAATCCACTCCTCGTCAATTATTGAGTCGTCGCTATCAACGAGGCACATCAATGTCAAGTACCTTTTTATAAAACGGCATAGGTTGCGAGGAGCCTTCTCTTTGATGAGTTCATTGTCGAGGAAAAGGTTGGCGATTCCGTTCACAATCGCGTTTACTTCGGGATGCTTTGGAGGTGCCCCTGCTCCTTTCTTTCTCCAAAGCAATGCTTCTGCCTCGGCTGAATTATGGATTTTGGGAAGGCAGTTGGGAAAGACGTGGTTGTTCAAGATGGCCTGCACCCAGGCGTTTGTGTTCGGCAGGTTAAGCGTTTCTTGGTCTATTTTTAAGGTTACGGTCTCTGCAAGCGTATGCTTTTGCATAAAGATGTACAAACTGAGCAGTTCTTGTTCAATGGTCGACCAGATTATGTCGTCCTCTACGTTTTCGAAGAGAGACTGTTCATACAAGTTGATACTGTTCCCATAGTATAGATTACCAACTAGCCAAAGTAAGGATATAAAACTGCCCCGGTGCTCCGCACCCTTGAAAAATTCATCGAAAAGTGTTTCGACCTCATCCTTCGTAATGAATTCAGCTATCGCGAAGGTCCGCTCGTCGTCAGTGCCTCTTTCGACAATGAGCAGTTCCAAATCCAAATTCGGGTGGTTCAAGCCAAAGTATTGCTTGATCACATCCACGTAAGGCTTGATATCTTTCAAAAGAAGGTGTCGCTCGTACAATACTTTTTTACTCATTCCCTTGTGCATAATACTCCTACAAAGATAGAAATATAATCTCTCTCACTGGTAAACAATACTTGTCGATTTGATGGCAAATGTTTTCTATATATCTGATACATAATCGTTTGCGTATTGTTTTCGGATCATATAGTTTTGCAAAACCAAAAAAACACTGCGATGAACATATTTACCGACACGTCCGTTACCGTCATCCGCAAGCGAGATGACGAGTATTTTAAAGAGAAGATCTCAACTGCTACGATCCTCCCTTCCTGCAAGCTCTCCGATGAGCAGAACCGCATCAACACCATTGACCGTCTCCGCCGAGATCCAAGCGTCGTCTTCGTCCTTGAAGATCGCGGGGGGATGTGCGAAGAACACGCCGTTCTGGCCAATGGCTTCGAGATGGCAATTTCCATCCGGCCCGAGGGTGACCAGGCCGCTTCGATTACCGTTTTTTATGAAAATAATGCAGTATGTAAGAAGACATTCGCCATGGAAGCAGAGGAGAATGCTCATCAGTTCCTGCAATCGTTCCTGGGAGAGGTTATGTGCCTTTTACGCGCCATCGACCGCAGAGATTATTACTTTGTTGACGACGATTGTCCTTTTTTCGAGGAGGACGCCCCAGTTATCAGTCCTTCGTTGTATGGTGTCTGTTGTATGCTCGATGAGGCGGGCTACCAATGCGAAGAGATCCAGGCGGTCGACTTAATCCACACCCCTTGTCTGTTCGTCCACGAGAATGACATCGTGTTGGTCGGGTCCAAGCGGTTCGCAGGAGAATCGCTGTTTGTCGAGATGAAAAGACTGTTTGTGAATCGAAGTGGGGCTGTGGTGGAGAAGGCGATAGCAAAATATCAGGAAGACTCGGAAATCGAGGTTATTCCTTGGCATGACGGATCCTGGTCGTTCCGATTGCCGTTCGAGGATGATCTGGAAGAGGAGGATGTCGTTGAACAGATTCTTTCCATTGTCTCCACGCTGAAAGAATTCATCCGCAAAGTTGAGCGGAACGAGGACCTTTACGAGTCGGGCGATTTCGAGATGGAGCAGATTCGGCAGTTTTTCATCTACGAAAACATCGACACCGCCCTCAAACTATCTCGGCTTCCTATCTGACATGTCTTCAAAATCGTAATAATAAATGACTTATGAATGTGAATTCAATCATTATGAAAATCGAGAACAAGAAGCCGATTCCGATAAACGAGCCATTCCTTGACATTCTGATGATGTACAAGAACAAGAAAAGCAAGAAGGTGGGTTATGCCCGTACACAGCTGATGCGTCGTTACGAAGGGCAGAGTTATGTCCGCCAGCATGCCATTTTGCGGGAGTTTCTTCGCGGGGACAGGAAAGCGTGCAACTGGGCAGCCCGCCAGTTACGGTATGACTGGAGGGAATCTTTTGCCGAAGCAATCGCCCAACGATGGGAGTCGACACCCTCTGTGGATCTTGCCATTACGGCTGTACTCCATTTACCGATAGATTATGTAAACGAGTACCAAGCGGAACTCTCCCGGTATGTGGATAATCGGCTGATCAGCTATCGGATTCGACACACCCAAACCTCAACATTATGAAATATCTCCTTTCTTTTATTATTCTTTTTACTGCGACGTTAAGCGCTCATGCTCAGATAGAGTACCGGCAAACCTACAATAACCGTCAGCAGCAATACGGTGCACCACAGCAGGCTATGAAGACGTATCGAACGACGGCCTATATGGCAGATGCCCGTGGCAATGTTTACAAGATGCCTATCGTGGTCGAGGTCACGATGCGTGAGTACGGTGGCATGACGATGCGCGTATCCCAGAAATACGTAGACACTGGCTTCGGCGGCCGCTGGGAAAAGATCTATTCCGGCGCCAATGTTCGGGAATGCCAGTCTTTCATCGGGGGCAATCCGCTCGAATCACAGTTTATGTTCAAGGCAACAATTGATACGAACACCTGGTATTTTGACCTTTGAATAGAGTCTTGAACGATGCACCCTAGTCCACCTAGGGTGCTTTTTCTTGCGAACATAGAATTCGCCGCGGTGCCGCCCTTTCGCGCCGATAAAAAAAGTTGTAAACACCTATTGCAATTTATTTCCGAACACTCTAACTTTGTAAAGCGAACCCACCCCCAGGGGTCGGGGAGCGAGCACACTCACACTACACATCACGTTTATTATGAATCAGTTAAAGCGCATTTCACTTGCGCGGTGGGGATCGTCACCGCGCGTCAAGGCCTCATAGGCTTCAGACCATAGTTTTTTACTTGTACCGGCCATGGGATGAGGAGGTCCCAGGGGTGCGATAGCTTTGCCCTTTCGGTCGGTTTCCGCTCTCAATTTGCGAAGATACAGTTCGCGAACTGTATCTACTTTTGTCCCTGTCAGAAAAAGCACGCATTCAAGTATAATATTATATGGAAACCTTTTTTATGATTTTTCTCTTCATCCTCACACTCGTATTCCTGGCTCTCTGGATAAAGGAGAAGGACGGGAAAGAGGATTATCACACGACGGTCGGGCGAATCGACCGGATGCTCTCGTCAATCGACGACAAGGTCACGAAGCTGTCGGGCAGTGCCGATGCCGGGCAACCCGAGCCGGATGACCAGGGATTGAACGGTAACTTCTCTCGGAAGTCGATCGTGGCGGCGTTACAATATCATCATTTTACTGTCGAAGAGCACCCTGTTCCGGACGATCCGGAGAACGTACACTTTTACTTTCAGGATGAATGGTATCGGATTAAAGCGGATAAGTTGCCGTACCTTTCGATAGAAACAGGTTATTGCATTGATCCCGAAGGCGACAACGTTAACGTGATTAAGCAGGTCGCTAGCGAGATTACCTACAATATGTTTATTATCAAGGTAATGGTCTCGCCGGAAGAGAAGTATTACCTGTATCAGGTCGACTTCATCGCAGACTCTTACCTCTCGTTCCGCGAGAGTCTCCTCAAGTATTTGGATGTCCTCCTCAGTGCGAAGCGAGAGTTCCGCAAAAAATACGATCAGACACTGGAAGACCAGAAGCAGGCCTCGAAAGATGCCCTGCAAACCGCCCTCCTGGCCGCGCAGACCGACGCGGCCGGCAATAAAATCCTGTCGTAAATGAAAACTTACCGAAAAACCGTCTCTGAGCCCCGCCTCGATGACTATGAGGGGCGGAAGCCGCCGCAGGCCATCGACATCGAGGAGGCGGTGCTGGGGGCGATGTTGCTGGAGGCCGAGGTGGTGATCGAGCTGATGAGCGTGCTGACGCCCGAGCACTTCTACAAGAAAGCGCACAAGCAGATTTATGCGGCGATGGCGGAGCTGGCGAAGGGCAGCCATCCGGTGGACATTCTTACGGTGTCGGATGAGCTGGAACGGCGCGGAGAGCTGGATGAGGCGGGCGGGACGGCATATCTGAGCTCGCTTTCCACGAAGATCGGCTCGGCGGCGCACATCGACTACCACGCGCGGATCCTGCAGGAGAAATATCTGCAGCGCGAGATGATTACCATC
>JAEEGL017034599.1_pt1 | contig 24840 bp, 19 predicted proteins | sample 9134231 | NCBI WGS metagenome assembly JAEEGL01 (sample SAMN16246548, study PRJNA631951) | gut metagenome | biome: gut microbiome; feature: rumen; material: fiber-attached | host: Bos | place: Iran: Karaj | collected 2018-10
TCCGCAGCCTGTGCAAGCGCCGCGATGATCGGCGAATTACCGCTTACACGGTACAGTGTCTGCTTGATCGCAAGCACATTCGGATCCGTGGAGGCTTCTCGGATAAACGAGATCACCGGCGAGAAATCCTCATACGGATGGTGCAATAAAATATCGTGTTCCCTGATCTTTGAAAAAACGGAACCTTCCTGTGAAAAAACCTTCGGAAGCACGGGAACATGTACCTTCTTCTTCAGGTGTTCAAACCCCGGCAGCCCGTACATTTTCATTAAGAATGTCAGATCCAGCGGTCCGTTGATGTGGTAGATGCTTTCATCCTTGATCTCCAGTTCCTTTTTCAGGATCTTTAACAGCCGCTTATCGGTATCCTCTCCGACCTCGAGACGGATCACCTCACCCCATTGTCGCTTTTTGATCTGCTTTTCGATTTCCTTTAAGAGATCTGCAGCTTCATCTTCCTCGATCGTCAGATCCGCATTACGCATGATCCGGAACGGATGCGCAGTGAGCACATCGTAATTTAAGAACAGTTTGTGCATGTTCCGCTCAATGATCTCCTCAAGCAGGATGAGGACGGTCTCCTGATCATCCGGGATCTGTACGATGCGCTGCAGGCCGGACGGCACCTGCACGGCAGCAAATTCCACGGCGTTTTTCTTTTTGTTTGAAAGGAGCGCGCCGATGTTCAGCGATTTATTCCGAAGGAGCGGAAACGGCCTGGAAGAGTCAAACGCCATCGGTGTCAGTACCGGATACACGTTTTCCTCAAAATAGCGGTCGACAAAACTGCACTGTGCGTCATTCAACTCTTCGTGCGCATAGATGAACCGGATGCCGTTTTGTAACAGCAGGGGCTGCAGCGACCGGTTGAATGTCGAGTATTGCAGGTTCACCAGTTCATGCACTTCCTTGTGGATCGCATTCAACTGTTTCTGCGGACTCATTCCCGCAACGTCTTTTTTTTCATAACCGGCATTTACCATATCCTTTAAGGATGCAACGCGGATCATGAAAAACTCATCCAGATTGGATGCCGTGATGGACAGGAATTTCAGCCTTTCAAACAGCGGATTGCTCTTATCCCTTGCTTCGCCGAGCACGCGTTCGTTAAACGCAAGCCAGCTCAATTCCCGGTTCGTATAGTATTCATGACGTCTCAGATCTGTTTTCTCCATCAGATCCTCCTTTTATCTAAACTGATGCCTTTTTCTGTCTTAATACGGGACGGATTCCGAATACTTCTTCAAACATGGATGCCTTTCTTCCGAAAAAGCCCTTTTCCAGTGTGATCTCATCATCCGCATCCACAGTGATCAGCAGTTCATCCTCCCGGATGGCAAACTTAACATCCTTTACCTTTGTGCGGTAACTCCTGCAGATCCCGTCGGCAACCCGGAAGATGGCCGTCAGCTTTGCGATCTTCAGATAGGATTCCTTCCCCATATGTGCGTTGTAATCAAAATTCGTTTTATTAAACCGTACCATGTTGGCAACGATCTCTCTCTCCGCATGGGACAGGCCGATCATTTCCGTTGCCATGATGATTGAATAACCGCACTCGGCAGATGCTTCCAAAGACACAAACCTGCCACAGTCATTTAAGAGTGCCGCAATGCGAAGCAGCAGTCTCTCCCTCTTCCCGCATCCGTGGATCTTCTTTGTCTGGTCAAACAGGGATACGGCCACATCCTCAAGCAGCTTGTTACGCTGCGCATCTCCCTGGTAACGTTTGCTCATGTTCACGGCACAGGCAACGATATCGTTCTCGAAGTCATGCCTGTTTTTAATGATCTTTTCTTTCTCGCCGTATTCATAGGCGATCCCGTCCGCAAGGGAAACACCGGGTGCCCAGATCTGCTCAGCCTTTGTTGCCTTTAGGATCCGTCTTACCAGGATGGCGGACGGCAAAAGCAGCGATGCGCTCTCCTGTGCAATGCCCATGGTGGCGGCATAATTTTCGGGTCCGCTCTTGAGCATATGATCCACGAAATCGTTAAACTGGTCTGCCGTGATGATCTGCGATCCTTCGGACATCGTCTGCAGGATATAGGAAATATAATCGTCCACGAGGATGATGTTGGCTAACTTCTTATCCTTCAGATACAACCGCTTGAACACGTTCAGCTGGTTGTCCGCGAGCTCTTCCAGCAGCCTTTCGTAATGGTTTGTCTTCGGTTTCAGATCGAGAAGCTGTTCACGCATTCTTAAGATCCCGAGGCGGATATTCTGCGTGGTGACCAGCGCGTCCTTATCAAACAGGGAAATCTGGATACTGCCTCCGCCGATATCCACGACTGCGGCCCCTTCCCCGATACATTTGGAAAACTGTTCCCCCTTGGATGCAACGGCCTTGTAGTGCAGAAAACGCTGTTCGGAATTGCTGAGCAGGGATACGTTCAGCCCCGTACGCAGCTTGATCTGCTCCAGGATGATCGGCGCGTTGACCGTTTCCCGGATCGCACTGGTTCCGTATGCCCTGTACGCATCCGCATGGTAGGACTGCATGATCTGCGCAAAATCACGCAGCACGTCACAGAGTTCTTCCACCCGTTCATGGCTGATCTTCCCGGTATTGTATGTGTCCGTTCCGAGTTCAACCCTGTGCCTGATGTGATCGATCTCACGCATGCCGTCCTTACCGGAAAACTGGAATATCTTCATGGCCAGTTCATAAGAACCGACATCGATCGCCGCAAATACTTTTACCGACATTCGTATACCCCGCTTAAATAGTCCACAAACTGCGCTGCCGTCCTGCCGGACAGGCCGCCGTGATACAGTTCCCATTGATTTGCTTTATAGAGCAGTTCCTCATCAGACATCGATATTCCCGCTCTCTTTGCCAGTTCCAAAACGATCTGTTCAAACTCTTTCTTGCCGGGAGACCTGAAGAAGATCGTAACCCCGAACCTGGATGCGAGCGACAGTTTCTCCTGCACTGTATCATTCGTATGCAATTCATCATCCCTGTCCGCTTTGTCGGAAAACTTCTCACGGATCAGATGTCTCCTGTTGCTGGTCGCATAAATGAGCACATTGTCCGGCTTCCGTTCAAGACCGCCCTCGATCACTGCCTTCAGGTACTTGTATTCCACTTCAAAATCTTCAAATGACAGATCATCCATATAGATGATGAATTTGTAATTACGGTTCTTGATCTGTGCGATCACCTCATTCAGATCCCTGAACTGGTGCTTATACATTTCTATGATCCGAAGCCCCCTGTCATAATAGGCATTTAGGATCCCTTTGACGGAACTGGATTTGCCGGTTCCGGCATCTCCGAACAAAAGACAGTTGTTGGCCTTCCTGCCGCAGACAAACGCTTCCGTATTGTCGATCAGCTGTTTCTTGGCCTCTTCATAGCCGACGAGATCATCAAGGTAAACATGCGGGATGTTGGTGATCGGCTTGATGTACACCTCGCTTCGCGTCATGGCATTATTGCCGTCTTCGATACTGACCTCTTCTCTGGTCAGATGCTCTACGCGGAACGCTTTATGTAAACCAAACTTCCCGACACCGTATTCTTTGTAAAACTGCGTTACACATTTACCGAATGTAGCCGGTGTATCCGCATTTTTCAGCTGGATACTCAGATCACAGATCCGGTCCCTGATCCGTTTGTTAAACAGTTTGCTCGCGGCATCCTCATTTACATAATTCTTTATCACCGTCATGCATGCATCACAGTTTTTTGGCCGGTATGTATCCGGATCAAGATCGAATAATTCCTTGAATATGGCAAAATCATGCATGGCGATCGTATTCAGGGAACCTTTGATCTCGCCTTTGATCTCACATGCCATCGAATACGCATTCTCATTGTTTGCAAGAAGATACGTGAGATAGGTATGCCAGAGATTGCCCGTATAGCCATGGGATTCCGCCAGCTCGATCAGCTCGTGCATGACCTCATAATAGCGTTCTTCTGCTTTATCACATGAGGGATTCTCCGCAAGATATGCCATATTCTCAAGGATCCCGCCATGTTTGAAATGCCTGTATAAGACCAGTTCTCCAATTCTCATATGATCGTCTCCTGCCGCTTGCGGCTCTCCTCCATGATCTTGATAAACAGTTCGGTCACGGCGGTTTTATTTTTCTCCTCTTTGGTCAGGGAAGCAACAGTACGCAGTTTTTCCGCTTCCCTTGCCTCATCCAGTACCGGCAGGCCATGCGTTGCCTTGTAGGCGGCAACGGCTTCGCTGATCTCCATGCGTTCTTCCAATAATTGCACGATCTTTTGATCAATTTGATCCAGTTTCATCCTGCATTCCGTAAGGTCCATAAACAACTCCTTTGCAACCGTTCTTCTCTTAATAATATATCACTTTTATGGTATAATGGAAAAAAGAAATTCACGGAGGGTTCTTATGCAGAAACGCATTGCCATCGTCTTAAGCAGCGTCCTGATCCTGATCGTCGCTTTGGTTGTTCTGCAGAATGTTCTTTCGTCCGTTCCCGACAACGATCCCTATACCATCGGGAATACGTCCGGCAATCTGCAAAACGGCGGGCTGTTCTGTGAGGACGGCAGCACCATCTACTTCAGCAACGCAAGCGACAACGGATATCTTTATTCCATGAATTTGGACGGTTCCAACGTGAAATGCCTGCTGAAAGCCCCGGTTTCCTCAATCAATGCTGCCGGGGATTACCTCTACTTTTATCAGGAGGCCAATAAAGAAAACGGTGCATTCGGTTCCATGGTACGCACGAACGGGATTTACCGCATGAACAAAAATGCCAAACGTTCCCCGAAATGCCTGGACAGGACTCCGGCTAAAATCCTTGCGTTATGCGGCTCCGATCTGTTCTACGAACACTATGAAACCAAAGAAGGCATCACGCTCTATACCGTTTCCATCGAGGGCGGTGACAGGCATCAGGTGAGTGAATCCGATATCAACCCCGCCTGTGTGATCGACGGGAACATCTTTTTCCCGAATCTGGATGCAAGCTTCTTCTTAAGCTGTTTCCATCCGACAACGGCATCGGCGGATATCGTGATCTCCGATATGAAGGTTTATCAGCTGACCTATGATAACGGATATATTTATTATATGAATGTCAGTGATGATTATAAGCTGTATCGTTACGGCCTCAGGGAAGACTACGTGACAAAACTTACAGATTGCAGGGTGGATACGTTTAACGTTTTAAACGGCGTGATCTTCTATCAGAAAAACGGAACCGATGATGCGGCGCTGATGCGCATGATGGCGGACGGGACGGGTAATGAGATGATCGCACCCGGAAACTATACGCACATTTCGATGACCTCTGCATATACCTATTTCAATGCCTTTGACGAGAATGACATTTACTACCGTGTTCCCACAAGCGGCAGTTCCGACGTCAACAAATTCAGTGTGATCGCAGAAGAATAGTCTGCCGAAATAAATAAAGAGAGAATACCGTACTCCGGTATTCTCTCTTTTTATGATGTGTATTGCTCTGCTTTATACGTTGAAGAAGCTGATCTCCTCCGAAAGCTTTGCAGATACTTCGTTCAAGCCCTGTGCGCTCTGTGTGAGTTTCACAACCGTCGAAGACAGTTCGTCCATGGATGCGCCGGTTTCCTGACAGCTTGCCGCATTCTCTTCCGAGATCGCAGACAAGGATGTCATGGCTTCCATGACCACATTCTTGGCCTCCACACAGGCATCGGCATTCTTTGCGATCTCGCCGACTTCCCTGGATGTCTCGTGGATATCTTCGATCATCATATTGACGCTGTCAAAGGTAGATTCGATAACGGCCTGCTGTTTCTCATTGGTCTTCTGGACATTACCGGCCATACCGACAGCAGCCTGGGATTCCTTCAGCAATGTATCCATCTCGGAACGGATCTTGTTCGCGGACTCATTGGAATCGGAAGCCAGTTTTCCGATCTCTTCCGCAACGACCGCAAATCCGCGTCCGGCATCTCCTGCTCTGGCTGCTTCAATGGAAGCGTTGAGTGCAAGCAGATTTGTCTGGGACGCGATCGAGGAGATCTCATCAACCATTCCGTTGATCCGGTCAACCGCATCGCTTGTCGCCGTAATCTTTTCGGAAATATCATTGATCGCACCGTTCATCTCAGCGGAGCTTTCCTGCAGTTCTTTCAGGCTGTCCGCACTGCTGACGGAAGCACTCTGCATCCGGTCTGCGATCGATGCAAGATCTTCGGTAGATTTCTGAACACTGGATACGGCATCTTCGATCCTCGACATATTCTGTGTCGCATTCTGCACCTCATCAGCCTGCTGTGTGGCACCTGTTGCGATTTCCTGAACCGCTAAGGACACACTCTCCGAATGCTGGGAAATCTTCTCGGACATATCGGACAATTCACCCGATGCGGAATCGACCGCTTTGGCACCGCTCGTGATCCCGCCGACGATCTCTCCCAGTTTGGAGATAACCCCGTTGGTACTTCTGGTGATCTCACCCATTTCATCATTTCTGCCGGCAAATCCGTCAACCTCTTTGAAACGGCCTTCTGCAAGTTCTGCAAGCGAACCGCCGATCGCCGTAACCGGATTCGTGATCGTTCTGGAGAAGAAGTATGCGATGACGATGCCTGCGAGGATGAACAGCACGCCTAAGATCACCTGTGCAATTACCGTCTGATATACAGCGGATAATGCCACTTCCTGTACACGGCAGGATGCAACGATCCACTCACTGCTCGGGATCTTCTCCCATGCGATGATCCATGTATCACCCATAAATTCCGAAATATAATTTCCGCTTGTCTTATCGCCTCTGGATTCGGTATAGAACGGATTCTGATCCTGCATTTCCGGATCTTCGACGTTAACTTCTCTTAAGGAGTGCGCGACAACCGTACCGGTTCTGTCAACGATAACGATCTCCTGTCGATCCTGCGTAATCTCGGATGCAAGCATATCATGAAGCACGCCGCAGTCATAGTTACGCTGCACAATACCGATGACCTTACTTCTGTCCGAATTATATACAGGAACAGAAATGGTTGTGATCGCGGTTCCGGTCGACTTGGAAATGATCAAATCCGAAACATAGTACGGATCTCCTGCCATGGGACGCTGGAAATATTCGCGTTCCTTAACATCCACCGTTTTACCGATCGTACGGATCCGCTGCATGCCATCGGCACCGGTTAAGGCCGTACAGTTTCCGTCTGCCATGTTGTTGTCGATGATGAGCATCTGATCCAGAAGTTTCTTCTCAACTGCTTCATCACCGGGTTCCCCTTCGAGATAAGCGATCGTCTCGGGAGAGGATGCAAACGATCTGAGTGCTTCGATATTGGATTTGTACGTTACCTCCAACATCTGGCTGACCAGCGAAGCCTGTGCCTCATTGATCTCATCTGCTGAACTCTTTCCCTGATTCAGAGAGATAACGGCACTGATGATCGTCAGTGTGACGACCTGTACGATAACCAGTGCGGCCATGATCAGAATCAGTTTTCCTTTGATACCACGTAAATTTTTCATGACTTTTTATGCCCCTTCCCATAAGTAATTGTCACATATGTATCATTATACAACAGTTTTCTGATTTTACAATTCTTTAGTATCAGCGAATGCAGCCCGGATCAAAGATCCGCATCATCAATATCATCGAGTCCCTGTGTCAGGCTCAGTGTATTCAGAGTCCTTCTCTTCCTTCGCATCTCTTCTGATTTCTCAAAGATATAATCTTTGATCTCCTGCGAATGTCTGATATGCGTCAGTTTGATCACCTTATCGGTCACATCGCCCGTATAGCAGATAACGGTGCCCAGTTTAAACATCCGCTCAAGGAGTGACCGCTCCAGCTTCACATCCAGGATCTTGTAAATGTAGCAGTCATCTTCCGTGGTCGTGAAAAAGCCCCTGTCAATGACCATTTTCTCATCTTCTACCGTATATTTGGTAAATGTGAACGGCAACCCGAAGAGCAGCCAGCGTTTTCTTTCCGTGTAAGACATATCGATCTCCTTCCAAGATAACCTACAGATTGTGGGAAGCGTACTGTTCTTCGCAGTATTTGCAGCGGTAGACTTCCTTTTCGGGATCCGTTAACACAAACACATGCGTCAGTTCCTGCTCGATGGATGTGATGCAGCGCGGGTTTTTGCATTTGATGATGTTGCGGATCTCCGTCGGAAGACACAGTTCCTTCTTCTCAACGATCTCACCGTCCTTGATGACATTGACCGTAATGTTGTGATCAATGAACCCCAGGATATCCAGATCGAGCATGTTGATATCACACTCCACTTTGAGGATATCCTTCTTCCCCATCTTATTGCTTTTGGCATTTTTGATGATCGCCACGGTACAGTCCAGCTGATCCAGCTTCAGATCATGATAAATGGACAGGCTCTTTCCCGCATGGATATGATCCAGCACGAATCCTTCTTCGATCTTTCCTACGTTTAACATGATGCTTCTCCTTCTTTGTCAAGTCCCAGCAGTGTCAGGATCAAAGCCATCCGGACATAGACCCCGTACTGGACCTGTTTGAAATATACGGCACGCGGATCGTCATCCACTTCCACGGAGATCTCATTGACACGCGGGAGCGGATGCAGGATCAGCATATCTTCTCTTGCATATTCCATCTTCGCTTTATTCAGAATATAGAAATCTTTCAAACGGACGTAATCCTCTTCGTTAAAGAAACGTTCCCGTTGTACACGGGTCATGTAGAGCAGGTCAAGACGCGGCATGACTTCCTCTAAACGGATCACTTCCTTGTAGGGGATATTGTTTGCATCCAGTACATCCTCGCGGATGTAATCCGGGATCTTGAGTTCTTCGGGTGAGATAAAGATAAACGAAATGCCGGGATACCGGATCAGTGCATTGATCAGGGAATGAACGGTACGTCCGAATTTTAAGTCCCCGCACAGCCCGATCGTTAAATGATCCAGTCTTCCTTTCAGGGAACGGATCGTAAGCAGGTCTGTCAGCGTTTGTGTGGGATGCTGGTGTCCGCCGTCTCCCGCGTTGATCACAGGGATCCGTGCTTTGGAAGAAGCCACCATCGGCGCGCCCTCCTTGGGATGACGCATCGCACAGATGTCCGCATAACAGGAGATCATGCGGATCGTGTCGGAAACGCTCTCCCCCTTGGCTGCGGATGACGAATCTGCCGTCGCAAACCCGAGTACCTGTCCGCCAAGATGCATCATGGCCGACTCAAAACTTAAGCGCGTTCTGGTACTGGGTTCGTAAAAGCAGGTCGCCAGGACCTTCCCGTCGCACCGGTGTGCGTACTTTGCCGGATTTTTCTCGATATCTCCTGCCAGATCCATCAATTGATCCAGCTCTTCCACGGAAAAATCAAGCGGGCTCATCAAATGTCTCATAGTCTACCTCATTTTCGGTCATTTTCGTTTATTATACACCCTCGATCAGGTCGGAGGGCAGATATTTTTTCAGGATCTTGTCGATCCGCTCTTCCGTCGCAGGTTTTGCGAGGAAATCATCAAACCCGTTGTCAATGTAATACTGTTTGGCATCGTCCATGACATTGGCCGTCAGGGCAATGACGGGCGCATGGCTGGATTTATGCGACATGTGCCGCATACGTTCCAGTGTCTCCAGTCCGTCCATGTACGGCATCCTGTGATCTAAGAAGATCAGATCGTACCGTTTCTGGCAGATCTTATCCAGGCACTCCGATCCGCTGCTCACCAGATCCATCTGCACCATGGTCGGCTCTAAAAGTGCTTCTGTGACTTTTAAGTTGATCCTGGAATCATCCACGATCAAAATCTGCGCTCTCGGAGCTGTAAAATCACGCTCCCATTTCACCGTCTCTTCTTCCGGTGCCGCAATGATCTGTTCATCGACTCTTTGCTGCGGGATCGCCACACGGAACATGGAACCCATGCCGTATTCGCTGGATACGCTGATCTCGCCCTCCATCATGTCGAGAAGGCTCTTGGTGATATTCAGTCCGAGTCCCGTTCCCGCCACGAAATGGTGCTTCTTTTCATCCATTTTAAGGAAGCCGTCAAAGAGTTTCGGCAGGTCCGTTTTCTTAATGCCGGACCCGGTATCCGCTACCGTGATCCTTAAGTTGCCTTCCGCGTTGCTGACCTTTTCAAAATCAACGGTGAGATCGATCATCCCACGGTCCGTGAATTTAACTGCATTGGATAACAGATTGGAGATGATCTGGCGGATCCTCGCCTCATCCCCGTACAAGTGGGCGGGGATGTCCTTATTGATGTGGGTATGGAACGCAAGACCCTTGTGCTCGGCCTGGGGACGGAAAGATGACACAAGCTCGTCAAGCATCTTCGGAACTTCATAAACGGTTCCGACCAGATCGATCTCACCGGATTCGATCTTGGAAAAATCAAGCATCTGGTTGATCAGGTTCAGCAACGTCGAAGCACTGCTCTGGATCGATCTGGCATAGCCTGTCAGTTTCGGTTCCTTGTAGTCCCTGAGGATCACCTCATTCAGTCCCAAGATCGCATGGATAGGGGTACGGATCTCATGCGAAACATTCTTTAAAAATGACAGTTTTGTTTCGTTCGCGCTCTCCGCCTGTTTGGATAATTCCGCCATGCGGTCCATACGTGCCTTGCCGGCCGTGATATCAAAGTAGATCACCGCATAACCCGTACGGGTATTTCCGGATTCGATCGGATTGACATGAACATCATAAAACCTCTCGCCGATCGATGTTTCTCTCCCGCCGCCGGTTTTGATGATATTCGAAAAATCGGCATCCGTTACAAGATCCCCGTTTACGATGTTTTTTAAGAACGGCAGGTTCTCCATCGCACTGGGATTTGCTTCCTCAAAACGAAGATCGGCATCGACGATCACAATGGCATCCGCAAGACTTTGCAGCAGAATGTCATGTGCCGTTTCCACCATATCGAATAAATGATTTTTCAAAATCACGATCCCGAAAACCCCTGCCGAAAAAGCGATACTGACGGGAGCCGGATCATAGCCGTTTAAGATATCAACGACGCCGAGCAAATGGCCCGCGATCGGAATAAACGAAGCCACAAACAGGATCTTGGCATTCCGCCGTAAATCCCGCTGTCTGGTCATGGTAAGCCGCCTGAGCATTAAGACCATGCAGCCGATCGTCTCACAATAGACTAACACCGCAAACAGCAGATAGACCGTTCCTTTCCCGAGCACGATATGCGGGTAAGGACCGCTTTCTACAAACGTTGCGGAAGTATAATAAAGGGTATTTGCGGGATAAGTGAAAATACAGCCGATCGTAAAGATGCTGAACAGGAACGGAAGGGACAGGATCTTTTCGGAGATCCTGATCTTATTGTATTCCAGCGCAAACAGCAGATTGAAATGTGCAACAAAAACACCGCCCAGATATTCCACACGGATCGCATTCAGGGCTTCCGGTGCATTTGTTGCAAACAGTTCCAACAGAAATCCCACATTCTGAATGATCGCACAGATCGTGATCATCAGCATGTGTTTGACCAGCTTTGTCTCTTTCTGCCGGTACATCAGAATGAAACAAATACTGCAGAGCAATATGGCGGCAATTTGAACAACAACGAGAAATTGGAACACGGCAATCTCCTGTTATCGAATACAATATGGCTCGTATCACTTTACAACATATGATAAACGATACGGAATCCGGGCTGTAAGCCGGGTTCTGTTGAACTTTCGTTCCGACAATCATCTATCTCATATCATCGTCGCCGATGACCTTTAGCGACCCACCTGAGGGCACGACGGGCAGCCGTATCGCTCTCTGTTCGGTCTTGCTTCGGATGGGGTTTACATGTGCCCCTGCCGTTACCGGCAGGGCGGTAGTCTCTTACACTGCCTTTCCACCTTTTCCCTGCATGCAGGGTAGTTTATTTCTGTTGCACTTTCCTTGGAGTCACCTCCACCGGACGTTATCCGGCATCCTGCCCTGTGAAGCCCGGACTTTCCTCGGCACTGCCGCGATTGTCCGCCCGAATTCCGTATCGTTTATCATATGTGTTGTGACAGCCTGACAAGCCGTATCACACCGGGAATATGGAACCTCCGACAAACTCCCTAACCAAAGAGTTGTTGGGAATATGCTCTGTTGTTACCGCAAGGAAATACTCCAGGAATTTTAAGAGCCGCTTTGCTTCCTGATATTGCGGTTCGTCTTTTTCAATGGAAAACAGCAGGGATTCCGCATACGGTTTCAACACGGCCAGTTCGTATACGAGCGCCGAATTGAACATGGCATCCGCTTCCTCCTGGAACGGGAAGATATTCTCCTCTTCTCCCTTTCTCACGGAGTCCCACATGCCGAGCGTACGCTGCGCACTCGCTCCTCTTGTACGGAAATCACGCACCAGACGTCTTAAGAGCCTGCAGTCTGTCGTGGCGATCCGGTTATGCTCATCCACATTTAAAGAAGTCAGGGCACTGATATAGATCTTAAACTTGGATTCCGCAGGCAGGGCATAGGACATCTTCTCATTCAGTCCGTGAATACCCTCGATCACCAGCAGATCATTCGCATTTAAGCGCATATAGTGACCCTTGTATTCTCTCTTACCGGTCACGAAATTGAATTCCGGAAGTTCCACGGTCTCTCCGGCCAGAAGCGAGGTCATGTCACGGTTAAATCCGTCGACATCGATCGCCTCAAGGCATTCGAAATTGTAATTCCCGTTTTCATCCTTCGGCGTCAGTTCCCTGTCAACAAAATAGTTGTCAAGCGCGATCGGATGCGGGATCTTTCCGAGTGCACGGAGCTGCACGGAAAGCCTGTGGGAAAAAGAAGTCTTACCGGAAGAAGACGGTCCGGCGATCATGACGAATTTCACATTCCCGCGGTCGGCGATCTGGGAAGCGATGCGTGCGATCTGCGCCTCATGTAAGGCTTCCTGCATCAGGATCGTCTGCGTAAAATCGCCCTTGCAGATATTGTCGTTTAACGCGCCGACACAGTCGAGCCCGAGATTTTCACACCACTGTGCATTTTCTTTGAGCGTGTTGAACAGTTTCTTCTGGTCATGGAAGGGACGCAGTTCATCCGGTTTGACTCTTCTGGGAAGCTGTAACATAAACCCTTCATCATAGAGGAACAGATCATAGAGTTTGATATAACCCGTGGAGGGAGCCATATAACCGTAAAAATAATCCTTGAAGTCTCCCAGCGCATAAATGTTTACTTTTGAAGCACGCCTGTAGCGGAACAGCCGTTCCTTATCACGCATGCCCTGGTCGCGGAACATCCGGATCGCTTCATCAACGGAATAGGATTGTTTCCAGAACGGCAGATCCTCAATGACCATTTCTTCCATCCGTGCCTTGACCCTGCGGATAAAATCATCATCCAGTTTTACGGCATCACTTTCCAACCTGCAATACAGCGCATGGGAAAGGGAATACTCCACTTTCACATGACGGAAATTATCCTTGCCGATCACATCGCGGATTGCCTTGATCATCATGAACAGGGCGCTTCTCCGATATGTTGCATAACCGGTCCGTTCCTTGATCGTGTCAAACGTGATCGAGCATTCCTTGGTCACACTCTTATGCAGTTCGCAAAGTTTTCCGTTCACGTTTGCCAGAATGATCGGCGCATCATATTCATCCTGATGTGCCCTTGCGATCTCCTCATAAGAGGTACCGGCCTCATACTGTTCTTCCTTTCCGTTTACCAGGATTGTGATCAAATCATCCATTTCGTTGCTCCTTTACAGTTAGATTACTTTTGCCGGACTGATCTGCGGATGGCCTGCAACCTTAAGCGATGGCAGTTCTCTTTTGAGATATTCCAGCATATATGGGATAAACAGCTTTTCGATTCCGTAATGTCCGGCATCGATCACGGCCATGTTTCTGGCGATCATATCGATTCCGTCATGATGACCGATATCCCCGGTGATGTATACATCAGCACCGGCCATGACCGCCTCATCTGCCATGCTTTTTCCAGAACCCGGGCAGATGGCTGCATTCTCAACCATCCCCTGCAGATCACCGTAGACCGTGACATGCTCAATGCCAAAACATTTCTTCACATGATCGGCGCATTCCTGAAGCGTCATGACACGCGGCAGACGGCCGACCCTGCCGAATCCTTCCTTGGCGATCTCATCTTCATAAGTCACGGATAGAACGCTGCGGTGTTTCAGGCCCAGTTCATCCGCGGCCGCATCCGCCATCCCCATGACGTCAAAATTCGTATGCATGGCATAAAGACAGATATCGTGATGAATGATCTTCATGATCCGCCTGCCGGTAAAATCTTCATTTGTGATGCGTCTGACCGGCGTAAAGATCATCGGATGGTGCGTTAGGATCATATCGGCTCCGGACTGAACCGCACTTTCTATGACATCCTCCGTTGCATCCAGTGCCACATAGATCTTTGTGATCTCCCGGTCTTTTCTTCCGATCAGCAATCCCACGTTGTCCCACTCGGAAGCATATTTTACGGGCGATAATTCTTCCAGTTTGTTGATCACGTCACGACATTTCATATTCTACCCCACGTCAAAACATTGGATGGCATTTTCGATCATTTCGATCTGCTTTTCAATCTCTGCGGATCTTATTCTGCTCTTTTCACTCTCACCGTTTCGGATCGAGTGTGACAATTCGATCAGATATGCATGCTGCCGGTTCAGATACTTTTTTAATTCCGGATGCTTCTCCCGTAACAGGCACGGTCCGTATTCTGCCTCCGTATCCGTGAGCACCATGGTACCTTTCACGGCTTTCATCATCGGGTAATATTTCTCATCCTCGATCACGCAGTCTTCCTGTACGATCTCATATCCCATCGCAGTCAGTTCACGCCGAAACATCCCGATCTCCGACTGCGGCTGCAGGATCAGTTCCCTGGTACCGGCAAGATCTGCTTCCTTTAAGATGTGCAGCATGACCCTGCCGCCCATTCCCGCTATGATGACCATTTCCGCACTGATCCCATGCAATCCGTCGCATTGTATTGTCTCGATACGATTTTCGAGTCCTGCCTGCATGATATGTTCTCTGGCCTTTTGCAAGGGACCCGCTTTAATGTCTGCTGCGATCACATGCCCTGCGACATGGTTTTCGATCAGCCAGATGGACAGGAACCCATGGTCGCAGCCGATGTCCGCTGCGGTCTCACAGGAACTGACCAGATTGGCAACCGCCTGCAGGCGTTTGGATAAACGGATCATCAGTCCAGATAATCCTTCAGTTTCCTGCTGCGGGAAGGATGCCTTAATTTTCTGAGCGCCTTCGCTTCGATCTGCCGGATACGTTCACGTGTGACATTGAACTCTTTGCCGACCTCCTCAAGCGTTCTTGCCCTGCCGTCTTCCAATCCGAAGCGCAGTGTCAGAACTTTCTGCTCACGGTCCGTAAGCGTACCGAGTACTTCCCCAAGCTGTTCTTTTAAAAGCGTAAATGCCGCCGCATCAGCCGGTACGGGAACATTGTCATCCTGAATGAAATCGCCAAGGTGGGAATCTTCTTCTTCACCGATCGGGGTTTCAAGCGACACGGGCTCCTGCGAGATCTTTAAGATCTCTCTGACACGCTCTACGGGCAGATTCATCTCGGCCGCGATCTCTTCCGGGGTCGGCTCCCTGCCCAGTTCCTGCAGCAGCTGTCTGCTGACACGGATCAGTTTGTTGATCGTTTCCACCATATGTACGGGGATACGGATCGTTCTCGCCTGATCTGCGATCGCACGTGTAATGGCCTGTCTGATCCACCATGTTGCATAAGTCGAGAACTTATATCCCTTTGTATAATCAAATTTCTCCACTGCCTTGATCAGGCCGAGATTGCCCTCCTGGATCAGATCCAGAAACAGCATGCCGCGGCCCACGTAACGCTTTGCGATACTGACGACCAGACGCAGATTTGCTTCGGAAAGCCGTTTCTTGGCTTCTTCATCACCCTGTTCCATACGCTTGGCCAGTTCGATCTCTTCTTCAGCAGAAAGAAGCGGCACTTTACCGATCTCTTTCAGATACATTCTGACCGGATCTTCGATACTGACGCCATCGGGAACGGAGATGTCGATGTTCTCCACATCCACCTCATCTTCTTCCGTCAGAATGATGTCCTCTTCATCATCCGGCTCTTCTTCGATCTCGGGGATCCGAAGAACATCGATACCGCTCTGTTCCAGTGTCTCATACACCTTCTCCAGCTGTTCTTCTTCGATGGCCAGCTCCTGGAACCATTCCGTGATCTCCTGATCTTCCAAAAAGTTTTTGCGTTTTTTGGCATAATCGACCAGTTCCTTGAGCCGTTCTTCGAATCGTGCCTGCATGTTTTCGTCCATAATCTGTATTCTCCCTTTTCAATTGGATTTATTTAAAATGGAAAGTCAACCGGTTCAGTTGTTCCGTTTCTTTCTTGAGCACGATCATCCGGCTTAAGTCATCTGCGCCCGATGATGCATCATATAATTTTTCCTGAATGCTGTGTGTCCTGACGTTGATCAGAAGTTCTTTCAGGGTCCGTTCCTTTTCGCCATCCGACTGTTCCTCCGGCAGCGGCGTCTGGAAGATTCCGGCAACCTGCTGCTGTTCCTCTTCCTCCTCAAACCGGGTCGTGATCGCCGCCGGATCCGCTTCCCCGTCTGAAAGCTGTGCAAAGAGCAATTCCGCCGTCTTTCTGAATACCCCCGGTGAAAAATCATCTGTCCCGACATACGGCTTTGCCGCCTGATAGACCGCCGGATCATCCGCAAACCATGCTAAGAGCATTCTCTGTGCCGCATCGATGCCCGGATCCTGTACGGGTTTATCATGGATTCCGGACCGGGTTCTTTCCCTGACAACGATCCGTTCACTCTGCATCGCATGTTTATTGACAAGCTTCTGCAGGCTTTCGGGATGCATCCGGTATTTGGCAGCGATCCCCTCAATGTAATTATCCCGCTCGATCTGTTCCTCGAAGCGCAGCATCATTCTGGCGACTTCTTCGGCAAATCCGGTCTTTCCCTGCGGATCGTTCAGATCAAAGTCTCTCTCTAACATGCGTACTTCGAAATAGAAACTGTTTTCCGCTTGATCGATCCGCTCCTGAAAGGCCTCGGCCCCTTCGTTTTTGATGAATTCGTCCGGGTCCTTATAAGGACTTAAATTGATCACGCGGCCCCGCAAACCGGCTTCCTTTAAGATCTGGCTCGCACGGATGGCAGCCTTTACTCCCGCCGTATCACTGTCATAACTTAACAGCACTTCTTCCGTATATCGTTTCAGGAGACTTGCCTGTCCGGAAGTAAACGCGGTTCCGAGTGAAGCGACCGCCTGGTTGAAGCCTGCCTGGTGCATGGCAATGACATCCATATATCCTTCACAAAGGATCATGTTATTCTTGCGTGCTGTCCTGGCGAGGTTTAAGCCGTACAGATTCCGGCCCTTGTCAAAGACCGGGGTCTCCGGGGAATTCAGGTATTTCGGTTTGGCGTCTCCCATCGTTCTGCCGCCGAAACCGATGATCCTGTGGTTGACATCCATGATCGGAAAGATTACGCGGCTCCAGAACTTGTCCGTGACCCCCCTTTTCTCGTCGAACTGGAAGATCCCGCAGGTCTTTAACAGTTCATCGGGAAAGCCCTGTTTCTTCAGGTACTGATACAGCAGATCCTGACCGGTCCTTGCAAAACCGAGCCCGAAACGGCCGATCGTCTCATCGCTCAACCCTCTGTTTTTCAGGTACTGCATTGCGGTTTTGCCGGAATCACTGCGCAGCTGGTAATAATAAAACTTACCGGCTTCCTTATTGACCTTGAGCAGTTCGGTCTTTAAATCCTTTGCCTTCTTTGCTTCTTCCGAGTATTCGATCTCGGGCAAAGTGATCCCTGCCCTGTCGGCTAAGAGTTTCAGTGCCTCCGGGAACGTATAGTTTTCGTAGTTTTGAACAAAACGGAATACATTCCCGCCGCTTCCGCAGCCAAAACAGTAATAGATCTGTTTTCTGGGGCTTACGGAGAAAGACGGTGTCTTCTCATTATGAAAAGGACAGATGCCGAAATAATTACTGCCCTTCTTTTGCAGATGGATGTAGGACGAGATCACTTCGACGATGTCATTGCGCGCTCGTACCTCTTCCACGATCTCATCGGGATAACGCATATTATAATTCCTTCCATGAATCAGGCAGATAAAGATCCGCAAACGTATGATTTGCAAACTTATCCGACATGGAGGAAACGTAGTCGCATACGATCCGTTCCTTACTCTCCCCTCGCTCCTCCATCAGTCTTAACAGCATATCCGGCAGCTGCGTGATATGATCCAGATAATAACCGTAGAGATTCTCGACAAGGCGTTCCGCCTTCCCTTCCTCGCCTTTGGCTCTCGGATTCTGGTAAACATTCTCAAACATGAAGTTACGCAGTTCCTGCATGGCAGAGCCGATCTCTTCGGACATACAGATATCGTTCTTATCGAGGCTGTTCGTGATAATGTCATGAATAAAGCAATCCAGACGTTTTGTTGTCGTATTGCCGAGGGTTTTGGTGAGGTGTGCGGGAAGATCCGTTTCCTTCAGGACACCGGCACGGACCGCATCATCCATGTCATGATGGATATAAGCGATCTTGTCACAGATCCGGACAACTTTTCCCTCCAGCGTATAAGGCATGCCTGCCGTCTGATGGTTTAAGATCCCGTCCCTGACTTCCGCGGTAAGGTTCAGTCCCCTGCCGTCTTTTTCCAAAACTTCCACAACACGGATGCTCTGTTCGTTATGCTTAAAGCCAAACGGACAGACGCGGTTCAGGGCACGTTCTCCCGCATGCCCGAACGGGGTATGACCGAGGTCGTGACCGAGCGCGATCGCCTCCACCAGATCCTCGTTAAGCCGCAGTGCTTTGGCAACCGTTCTGGCATTCTGTGAGACCTCCAGCGTATGTGTCAGCCTGGTCCTGTAGTGATCGCCTTCCGGTAACAGAAAGACCTGTGTCTTATCCTTCAGTCTCCGAAACGATTCACTGTGCAGGATCCTGTCGCGGTCTCTCTGGTAGACCGGCCTGATATCACACTCATCCTCTTTCACGTCCCTGCCCTTGGAATAAATGCTCAGCGACGCATAGGGACTGAGTGTTTTCTGCTCTTCCTGTTCGAGTCTCTCGCGAATGGTCATAAGATGCCTCTTTGGTCTGTCTCCGTCATTTTAGCGCAAAAAAAGAATCTCCGTGTCGGATACCCTCTAATCTCATTATTCTGTATCGCCACGGAAATTCCTTTTTTATTTTGATAAATCGAAGCAGATTTTCTTATCCCTTGTAGCCGATCTCGTCTGCCAGTTTTTTCTCGATCACAACGATCGCATCACGGTGCAGTCTCATGAAGGTTGCGGGGCACTGCGGGTCGATTGTGTCTTCCATCAGCAGCCGCTTTGCAGCCTCCTGTTTGTTGCCGTTGATGATCATGAGCAGCGTCTTTGCCTTCATGATGCTTCCCATACCCATCGTCACCGCATATCTGGGTACCTCGTCACGGCTTGCAAAGAAGCGTGTGTTCGCATCGATCGTACTGTCTTCGAGCGTTTCCTTGTGCGCCTTCTCATAAAGGAATTTGCCGGGTTCGTTGAATCCGAGATGTCCGTCCGGACCGACGCCCAGTACCTGCAGGTCTATGTCGGTCTGATCCAGAATGGCATTGAACTCCTTCAGGTTTTCTTCCACGTCTCCCGTTCCTTTGGCCACATAGGTATTGGCTTTATCGATATTGATATGGTTGAACAGGTTGTCATCCATAAAGAACCGGTAGCTCTGCGGATGTGTCGGTTCCAATCCCACATACTCATCCAGATTCACGGAATGCACTTTGGAAAAATCAATGCCCTCTTCCTTACATCTTCTTGCGAGCTCCTGATACATGCCGACGGGGCTGGATCCCGTGGCAAGGCCGAGTGTACAATCGGGCTTTTCACGTACAAGCTTCTCGATCACATCTGCTGCTTTTTTTGCGCCTTCTTCATAGGTGTTGGCTACGATAACTTTCATGTCTTTCTCCTTTATTATCAGATTTCTGATGATGCATCAGTCGCGGTCTTCTTTGATCACGATCTGTTTTGCTTCTTTGTAGATACTGTTTGCCGGGATCACACCACGTACGCAGGATACCGGATAAACATTGCTGTCTCTTCCGATCACGGTTCCCGGATTCAAAACGGAATTACATCCGACCTCCACGCGGTCTCCGAGCATGGCACCGACCTTCTTGCGGCCGGTCTCAATCATCTCACCCTCGTTTTTGATCACAACAAGCTTTTTATCGGCTTTCACGTTACTGGTGATCGAACCGGCACCCATATGGGACTTGTACCCTAAAATGGAATCGCCGACATAGTTGTAATGCGGTACCTGTACATTGTCAAAAAGGATCACGTTCTTGAGTTCCGTGGAATTCCCGACAACGCAGTTGTCACCGACAAGCGCCGAACCTCTGATGAACGCACCCGGACGCACCTCTGTCTCATGCCCGATGATGCAGGGCCCGCCGATGTAGTTGTTCGGATAACGTTTTGCATCCTTTGCGATCCAGATATCTTCCTCCGGATGGTCATACTCATCGGCAGGAAGTGTGGCACCGATTTGCAAGATCAGATCTTTGATCCCCGCAAGTGCTTCCCAGGGATAGGTAAACTGCCTTAAGTAATCTCCCGCAAGGCTGTGGGATAAGTCATACAGATCCTGAATGGTAAGTTTCATGGTTTCCCCCTTTGATATATGAAATATGTGTTACCTTACTTTAACAAGATGGCCGGACTGCTTCATGGCATCAATGATCTGGTCGACGCACTTCTCGCAGTCTTTATAGGTGACCGCCTCCGACATGACGCGCAGGACAAGTTCCGTACCGGAAGCACGAAGCAGTACCCGCCCGTCGTTTCCAAGGAATGCGCCCGTATCCTCAACGGCCTTTTTCACGGCAGGGTCGGCAAGCGTCTTCTCTTTATCATCCACTTCCACGTTTTTCAGTACCTGCGGATACATCTTAACTTCGGAAGCCAGCACCGACAGCGGCAGCTGCGTTTCAACCAGCACCGTCATCAGCATGATCGCCGTGACCAGACCGTCACCGGTATGTGCATACTTTCTGAAAATAACATGCCCCGACTGTTCGCCGCCGATCATATGGTTATTTTCTTTCATATTCTCGTACACATAACGGTCACCGACTTTGGTCTTCTCGTATTGGATCCCGATGTTGTCGAATGCCTTGTAAAGCCCGAAATTGGACATGATCGTCGTAACGACCGTGTTGGACGGCAGCATGCCGTGTGCCTTGAAATGTTTCGCACAGATATACATGATCATGTCACCGTTCACGACATCACCGTATTCATCAACCGCCAGACATCTGTCCGCATCACCGTCAAAAGCAAATCCGACATCCACTTTATTCTCGCGTACATATTTCTGTAATCCCTCGATATGGGTGGAACCGGCATTCAGGTTGATGTTGACACCGTCCGGTGTGTTGTTCATCACATAGTTTTTGGCACCGAGCGCATCAAAAACAGCGCGGCCGATCATCCAGGAACTGCCGTTGGCACAATCCAGGGCAACCTTACAGTTCTCAAACGATACCGGTGCAATGCTCGTCAGATAACCGATGTAACGGTTTCTGCCGGAATAAAAATCGATCGTGCGGCCAATCTTATCGTCTGTTGCCCATTTGACATCATCGATCTCATCATCAATAAACTGTTCCACGAGATCCTGGACTTCATCCTCCATTTTCTCGCCTTCGGCATTCATCAGTTTGATCCCGTTATCAAAGAACGGATTGTGGCTTGCGGAGATCATGATCCCGCAGTCAAACCCTTCCGTTCTGGTAATGTAACTGACGCAGGGCGTTGTGGTTACATGAAGCAGATATGAATCACCGCCCGATGAAGTAATGCCTGCAGATAACGCATTTTCATACATATAGGAGGAACGACGCGTGTCTTTTCCAATCACGATCTTGGCGGGGCGTTCCTTCCCGTAATACCATCCAAGAAATCTGCCGATCTTAAATGCATGTTCCGCTGTCAGGACTTCGCCTGCTTTTCCGCGGAATCCGTCCGTACCAAAGTATTTCCCCATTGATTTTCTCTCCTTTTTTGCTTTTGAAGATTGATCAGCGTGCGCTTCTTTTGTCCTGCCGTCAAACGGTTTTTTCGCATTTTGCGGGATCAGCCACAGCTTCCCCTCTTTCTTCGCATTTGCGATCTTGTTATCCCGGCACAACATGGTGATCCGCCGCTCGGTCATCTCCCATTTTTCGGAAGCCTCATGGACATCCATGTACTTCATTTAAGGTCCTCCCTTGCCATTGACAGGTTTCATGATACAAAAAACCTGCGGTGAAATGAAAAATCCTTACCGTTTCATTTTCCCGCAGGTTTGTTTATTTGTCAAGTTAGTTATCTGGGATATGTCAAGTTACAGTTGTTCGTATCTTGACATTTGAGCATTATTAATGTCCAATTACTCCTCGCGTCTTTTTTTGACGATCTGATCCTTGAACGAGCATTGCGTCATCTCCACATTTTCGCCGTCCGTAAACTTGGCATAGGAGTTTCCTCTGAAATCACAGTTCTCAAAGAGGATATCAAAGCTGTTATCGCCTACCTGAACAAATTCATCGGAATAATTGTCCACTTTGACGGTATTGTTCTTAAAATTACAATCCTTGAAAGTGATCGCGCCACAGGAGTTGAGCGTGATCATTTCATATTCCATGTTGTCATGCATGTCACAATTTGTGAATTCCGCCGTATAGACATTGCCGAAGTAGAGAATACCATAAGTACACTCATAGATCTCGGTGTTGTTAAAATAGATATTCGAACAGTCTGAAGCATCCAGGCCGTAAGCACCGCACCCGTAAAGATGACAGTCATTCACGGTAAGATTACTGGTGTTTCTTGCATCCAGAACACTGCCGCCGCAGGTTCCCGGTTCCACATGGTGCCCAAGCGTAATGCCGCTCAGTGTGATATGATCGCAGTCCATAAACCCTAAGACCGGTTCATACGGATCATTGATGCAGATCTCCACCTTGGCATTGTTTTTGGTCTCAAGGCACAGATTGGAAACACTCTCGATCGTGGCACTTCCGATCGTCCCGCTCTCACTCGCATACCCGTGATTCAGCGTGATATTGGGATTTCTGAGTCTCTCATTGGCCTCACTGATATTGTATACACCCTCATTTAAAATGATCTTCCGGTTGCTCTTAACCGACTTGAGCAGTTCCTGCACATTCGATACGGTAACGGTATCATCATACCGGAGATCATCCCTATTCTCATAATCAGCAGAGCCCTCACGAAGATACGTGGAAACCTCGACCGAACACCACGGATCCTCGTCATCATATTCATAAACTTCATTCTTATATCGGATCATCCTGTTCTGATCAGCCAGCGTCAGGTCGATCACGGTTTCCTTCGTCCGCGGATTTGTGATCTTTGCCGACCACTCTGCATTCTCACATCCGTCAAAGAGCGGCACTTTTTCGATACTTACCGGCATATGATTCCCTTCCGATGACCAGTCATACACACTGAAGTAATAATCCGCATAAAGCGCTCCGCCGTCTTCATAAATATCGATCTGGGAATGATCGAACTCATCTTCAGACATATAGAAATAGGAATCCATATCATCGAGCGCATCTCCGGGATTTCCGGTATAATTCGTTGAGCACACCACGATCCAGGTCCCGACAAGGTCCTTTTCATTGCTGCTCACTGCGCTCTGTGCCGACTCATCCGGTTTGGAAGTTTGTTCCGTTTCCGTGTCGTTTCCGGAATCCGGCGCATTCTCATCCGTACCCTGCACATTTTCGGTTATCTGTTGCGTATCATCCCCTGTATCGGGATCCGTGCCGTTATCGCCGCTTAAATAGCTGCAGGCGCACAGCATACAGAGCATCAAACCGATCAAGATCGCTACTGCTTTTTTCATTGTTCTCTCCTTATTGTATTCCAAGATATGTATAGCCTTTTTCCGTAACGACATCCTTTACTGCCGCTTCGTCAAAATCACCGGATAAGGTAAGTTTCACAAGATTTTCATTATGATCCGCCTTGGCATTTGCAACAAAAGGCAGTGCCTCCAGTCCTTTCTGCACGTTCATTTCACAATGCTCACACATCATGCCTTCCACTTTGATCGTTTTGTCCATTTGAACACCATTCCTTTCCTGATCATTTTCTGTCTTTATGATATGATTTTCATTTTTACCGATCTTAATCAGATTCAGCCGCAGCGCATTCATGCAGACCGTAAAACTCGACAGGCTCATGGCCGCCGCGCCGATCATGGGATTCATTTTCAGGGAAAAAAGTCCTGCCGCGACCGGAATGCAGATCACGTTATAGAAGAACGCCCAGAACAGATTCTCATGAATATTGGTAAGCGTCCGCCTGCTGAGTTTTATCGCCGCTGCAGCATCCTTTAGGGAACTGTTCATCAGCACAACATCGGCCGAATCGATCGCAACATCCGTTCCTGCACCGATCGCGATGCCGATGTCGGCCCGCTTCAGTGCCGGTGCATCATTGATCCCATCACCAATCATAGCAACCTTTCCTTCATCCTGCAAGGAACGGATCACTTCTTCCTTACCGTCAGGCAAAACGCCTGCCACATATGAATCCACGCCGGCCATTTTGCTGATATAGGCAGCCGTACGTTCATTATCACCGGTCAGCATGACCACCTTGAGGCCAAGATCCTTCAGTTCTCTGATCGCGCTTACGGAATCCTCTCGGATCGGATCCGCAACGGCGATCACGCCGAGCACCCTGTCATCTTCCGCAAAAAAGAGCGGTGTCTTACCCTGTGCCGATAGTTTTTCCGCTTCCGTCTTCAGTTCTGTACCGACCGTGCCAGCTTTTTCCATCA
>JAEEGL010349771.1_pt1 | contig 24839 bp, 17 predicted proteins | sample 9134231 | NCBI WGS metagenome assembly JAEEGL01 (sample SAMN16246548, study PRJNA631951) | gut metagenome | biome: gut microbiome; feature: rumen; material: fiber-attached | host: Bos | place: Iran: Karaj | collected 2018-10
AATTTAAACATTGCCAAGCAGTTAATCCTTCTCCATTTTTTAAATTTTCATCAGCTCCATGTTTAATTAAAATATCAGCTAATTCAAAATTTTTATGAGTTAAAGCATAATGAAGAGGAGAATTTAATTTATAATTTTGAGTATTAGTATAAGCCCCTTGATTTAATAAATATTTTACTATTTTCATTAAATCACATTGTACTGCAATATTAAGTAAAGAATTACCTTCATTATCAGTTATTTCGGTATTTGGTTTAAATTTTTCAAATGTTTCTTTAAAATTATAATAATCATCATGTTTTATATATAAAAATAAGGCTTCTTGGTAATTTTCACATTTTTTTAATAAATCGTTTTTTATTTTCATTGTTCTATATATTGTTATGTCTTTATCATATTTTCTTAGTTGAAAACTACTTATTGTTCTTTGATTTTTATTATCTATACTTATTGGAGATATATATAATATTTTTTCTTTTTTATGAATTGTTGAATTTTTTATTTTGTTTTCTTTATTTTTTCTTCTTAGAGTTATTATTTTATTTTCAAAAGAATCTCTTTTTCTATCAAAAAAATCATTTTTTAATATAGTAAATTTTTTTTTTAAATCTTTTTTTAAACTTTGATGTGAAAAAGTTGAATTGGTTCTTATTAAATTGGGTTTTGTTACTAATCTTGTTCTTAAAAATCTTACACTATTTCTTTGTTTATTATAATAGTTAAAATTATTATTATCATTAATTTCATTACTTATATTATTAAAATTATTATATCTTACTAATTTTAAATGTTTTGTAGTTCTTTTAAAAATATTTGATAAACCATTTTTATAAAAATCAATGTCTTGAAATATTTTTGTATCTATTATTAAAAATCTATTATAAAATTCTAATGCTTCTTTTGATAAAATTATTGGAAGAACTGAAATCAAATGTTTATGAAATTTTCTAGTATTTTTAAATGTTTTTCTTCTAAATTTTTCAAAGTGATTCAATAAGTTTTCATTTTTATTATTTTCATAATTTAAAAATAATTCTTTTCCACCTAAATTAGTTTCTAAATATTTTCCTTTTATTATATGCTCATATAAATTGATTTTTAAATAATTTTTAAATAATATTCTATTAAAATAACTTGGAATAATATTATTTAAAATTTTAAATTTGTTTCTTAAATTTTTAAGAATATCAAATTCGAATTTTATAACATTTTTTCCATCAATAATATCATTAAAATATTTTTTATCTCTTTTTTTATTTTTATCATTATCAAAGTTTTTACTTTTGTTAAATGGTAATTTATATTTTGAAATATTATAAATACTATTATGAATTAATTCATTTTTGGCAGTTATTTTTAAAACTTGAATATGTTCATCATACTCTTTAAATTCATTAGTAAAATAATTAATTAATTTTTGTTTTTTCATATCATTTAAATTTTTATCTATTTTAAAATGTAAATCTTTAAAGGAAAGAATAACAGAAGAATTTCTTAATTTTCTAAAATTAATTGAATTAGATTTTAAAATTTTATTTGTTTTTCTATATGAACTCAATTCAGAATCAAAACTAAAAGAATCAGAAGCATCAATATCAATAAAATTATTATTAATAATACGTTCAAATAACCTTTTAAAAAAAATATTTCCCTTTTTTTCATTTTGAGAAAAACATTTTTTTATAGGCCCAGATTTATTTTTCCCTTCCAATATTAATTTTATTTGTTTTAAACTATCTAATTTTTTATCTAATTTATTATAATGAACAGTTGTTTTTTTTCTTTTATCATATGTATTTGAAATTTCTGATATTTTTGATAATTTTTTTTTTAAGTTTTTATTCATTTTTTTTTTTTCGCTTTTTCTGGACTTTTTGTTGAACTACTGTTATCACTTTCTTGTTCTTTTAATGATTGTTTCAAGAATATAACTTTTTCTGAGTATTCTACTTTTTTCCTTTTTTTCTTTGGAATTCTTCCTAAAGATGATTTATTTTTCTCAATTTGTTCCCTTAATTTTTTTAAAAAACCACTTTCTCTTCTTCTAAAATTATTATTTTTTTCTTTTTCCAAATTATTATTTTCGAATTTATTATTTTCATTATCAAGAAGCAATGAATTATTAAGTTCTTCATTATTTTGTTGATTATACACAAATTCTATTTTTTTTTTTTTAAGATTTCCCAAACCAAAAATATTATTGTTATTATTTGAATTATTATTATTATCTGAATTATTATTTGAATTATTATTTGAATTATTATTTGAAATATTATTTGAAATATTATTTGAATTATTATTTGAATTATTATTATTATCTGAATTATTATTTGAATTATTATTATCTGAATTATTATTTGAATTATTATTTGAAATTTTATTTGATTTATTATTATTTGAATTATTATTATTATCAGAATTATAATTTGAAATTTTATTATTATTATTTGAATTAATAATATTATTATTATCTTCTATTTTAATTTCACTTTTGTAATTATTATTTAATGTTTTTAATCTTAATAATGAATAATTTTTTTTATCATAATCCATTTTTTTTTCAAAATTATCGATATTTTCTTTAACACTTTGATGAAATAATCCATGAAAATTCTTTTTATTTTTATTATTTGGTGTATATATTTTATTAATAATTTCATTATTAATATTATTATTATTATAATTATTAATAATAGTATAATTCTTATTATTTACAAAATTAGTATCAGTACTAATTTGATCATTAGAAGAAGAAATAAAATTAGGATTTTTTTTATTAGAAAAATAATTAATCGTTTTTAAAGTAGAAGAATGCTCCATTAAAGTATTATTTCTTTTATTGTTAATTAAAAAACTATTCATTTTCAAATTATATTTTGGTGAAAAAAAATTTATATTATCTTCATTATTAAAAGTATTATTTCTACCTCCTTCATAAAGATTTTTTTCTGAAACATTCATAAAATATTTATTATTATTACTATTATTAATTAATGTTTCAACTTCATGATTATTTTGATTAGAAAAATCATTTTTTAATTTCCTATCATTAGTACTTTTTATTATTTTAACTAAATTCATATTTTTTATTTTTTTATTTAAATTATTTTTTACATCATCAGAAAGTAAATTACCATTTGATAATGATAATGATTTACTTTCTCTTTTATTTCCACTTTTTAAAAAATAATTACTTTTGTTTTTAGTTGAATTACTAGATAAAGATAAATGATTATTTTGAACAGGTGACTTATTTATATTTTTTCTTTCTCTTTTACTATGTTCACTTAATGTTTTTCCAAAGAAACTTATTTTTTTTTCTTGATTATTTGATAGTGAAATTGAATTTTTTGTCTTTCCACTTTTTTTAATTAATTTAATATTAGTATTTTTAAATTTTAAAATTTCAGATGCATTTTTACGAATATGATTTAATATATAACTATTCTTTTTTTGTCCTTTAAATGATGTCATTGAATTATTAATTATTGGACTATAATAGTTTAAAATTTTATTTACAGATTTGAAAATTTCAAAAAATTCTTTGTCTTCATTTAATTTATTTATATTATTATTTAAAAATATTCTTCCTATTATTTAAATTAGGTTTAATAATTTAAAAAAAAATCTATTTTTATTGAAAATATATTAATTAATTTATATTATTTGAAAAAAATGTTATAATCAAATATGTCAAAATTTGTTTTTCTATTTGTCTTTATTTTAAAAATAAAAAATATATTTACCCAATATATTATTTCATTATCACCATATCAATATAAATCAAAAAAAATATTTAATGAATATTTAGAAAGTTTGAATTATAATGGAAACGATGAGACATTGGATTTAAAAATTATAATTACTGAAATGAATATTAGTATTGGGTTCAAATCAATATCAACAAAAAAAAATATTAAGCCTTATATAGATTATGGTAAAAAAAATTGTTTAATATTTGCCCCATTTGCAATTACTTTTAATTTTAAAATTGTAGTAAATTCTGACACTGATTTAGGACATATGTATTATAATCTTTATTATGTTTATTTAAATCAAAGTGTTGAAAATTTTAATCCTAAGTTTAACATAATTTTAAAAGAAAAGGAAAAAAAAAGAGAATTAAATTATCAATTAGTTTTATACTATGGTGATTCAAAATATGAAAGTTCCTTAAAATATATCATTAATAAACATTTCTTTTCAAAAAATAAGGAATCAATTAAATCAAAAATAATAAAAAAATTTGAAGATAAAATTAATAAAGAATATAATAATTCACTTAAGATAAAATTATCAGAATTTTTCTTTCCTAATATAAGTCATAATATTCAATTAAAATTTATAAAATTTCCAGAAATGTACAATAAAGAATCAATAATGACTTTTTTTTCAGGAAATTTAAATAATGATGAGAAAGAAAATGTTGTTAATAATATTAATGAAGAATTTAAAAAATTTAATGAATTTCAACAAACAAAAAAAAAGTTTTTCATCAATTATTCATTATTACAAAATATAATCAATAAATCAAATTGTTCAAATTATGAATTTGAAATTGTAAAGAATAAAATATCTTTTTCTTTTCCAAATAATTTTTTTGATGAGGAAAATTGGAAAGATCTAATTAATAATAAAAGTAGTGTAAATAAAATATTATTATTTTTAAAAATTAAAAATGTAACTTTGGATAATGAAAGCAATTTAAAAACAAATTTTGAAATGATTATTAAAAATGAAAGCAAAACAGTATTAAAGAATTTTGATATTGAAGTTGTTTTCAAAATGGAAGTTGATTTGAAAAATACTTGTTCAATTAACATTTGTGCATCTAAATATAATATAGTTAATATAAATGAAGATGAAAAATTAGTAAAAGAAAAAATGGAAACCATTCTTAAAGATAATTTAAAAAAAATTTGTTTATTTGAAGAAGGAATTAATTTAGAAAATGAATTTTTCTATATTGATGAGTATTATCTTAATAAAACTGGAATATATCTAATTGGTGAAGATAAAAGAAACTAAATAAAAAAAATTAGATTATAATTTAATAAATTAATAAAAAGAAAATATTTTTTATTTTAAAAAAAATGCATAATAATTCATCTGAAGAAGAGGATAAAAATTTAATAGTTTTTTTATATATTATAAATGTAATTAGTATAATTACATGTATAATATTAATGGTAACATACATTCCAAATAAAACAAAACATTCTTTTCCATTAGATATTGTAATGTTTTTATTAACTTCTTGTGTAATATTAAGTTTAGTTTCTTTTTATATTCCAAATAATGGTGATGAATCAAATCTTTGTATTATTCAAGCTTATATTGTTTCATTTACTTCAATGATTAATCCAATGTTTTGTAGTTTAATATCTTCAGTTACTTATTTTAATATTATTTTTGGTGAATTAATAAAGAAAATTAAATTTTACTTTAAAGTAATTTTTATCTTAATTGTCTTTTTTGTTAACGGAACATTTTTTATTTTGGCTTCATTTAAACAAAGAGAAATTTTTGGAAAAGTTGGTTTAGTTTGTGAAATTAAAAATGATAAATTAAATATTTATTTTTGGATTTATTTTATAATTATTTTTATATTTTTAGTCTTAAATATTATTTTTGTAATATTAACATTAATATCAATTTTACTTCATTTTGGTAAAAATGGATTGAATAAATATAAACAATTATTTTTATATGCGTTATTTCCCTTAATAATATATATTTTTAATTGTTTAAGTAGAACAATTTGGAAAGGTCAAAAATTTGAAAAATATTACATTTTATTTAATGATGCTATGGGATTTTTTTTTTCTTTAGTATATGGAATAAAAGATGTAATTCAAAATCAATTTTCGGATAATAAAAAACAAAAAGAACCTTTAATTGATGAAATTGATTCTGATATAGACTCTAATAACGAATTTAGTAATGATAATTAAAATAATTAATCCTAAAAAACAATTTTAACTTACTTTAAACTTTAATAAAAGTGTTTTCTAAAGTAATAAAATAAAAAAATATCCAAATTTAAAAATAAAATAGGTAATAATATTTAAGATATAAAAAAAAAATAAAATATAAATAAAAAAAAATGGAAATACCTACTTCAAATAATAACTTAGAAATTGAAACAAATACTCTACTTAAAAAAAAAAAAAAGCCATTATGGACTAAAGAAGAAGATGAACTCTTATTAAAAAAAGGAAAAGAATATCAATACAAAAATTGGAAATTAATATCATCATTTTTACCCGGTCACTCCCCAATTCAGTGTTCAGCTCGTTATAGAAGAATACAAACAGGAATAAAAAAAGGAAATTGGAAAAAAGAAGAAGATGAAAAATTATTAAAATTATATAAAAAATATGGAAAAAATTGGGCAAAAATTTCTAAAGAAATGCGTTCTAGAACAGGAAAACAAATAAGAGATAGATTTCTTAATTCTTTAGATGAAACAATTAGGAAAAGAAAATTTACTCAAAAAGAAGATAAAGAAATTATTAAGTTATATAAAATATATGGTAATAGTTGGTCAAGTATTGCAAAACATTTAAATGGAAGAACTGGAGATATGGTTAAAAATAGATTTTATTCTAGATTAAATAAAATAATTAATGAAAATGGTAATGAAAATTTTAATAATAATGAAAATGAAAATGATAATAAAAAAGAAAATGAAACAATTGAAAGTTATAACAAAATTATTAATCAAATTGATAATAATTATTTTTCTGAATTGAAATTCAAAGATTTACAAATAAATGGTATTGATAAAAAAAATAGTAAGTTTAATGAAAGATATATTATAAGTAATTTGATTATGCAAAATCAGATTTTAAATAATCAAATTAAATTGATGAATGAATTTATAAATAAATATATTGTTTTGCATAAATTTGAAAATCAAAATAAAAACATAGATTGATTTTCTTTTTAATTCTTGAGAATATGTATAATTATATTGGTATAGAATATCATTTGAAAAATAAAGTTTTATAAAAATTGATTATTTATATATCAATTTATTATTAGATATAAATATTCAAAAGAATTTAATGAGAAATTATTTTAGGTAATAATTATAAATATTATATTATCAAAATTGTACATTTAATAATGTTAATATCATATTATCAAAATTTTAAATAGAAATTTTTAAAAACCTATTATCTTTTATTTTAAATTTTAATGAAATTGAATAGTTTTGATTTAAATTTAAAAAATATATATGTTATTTTTTAAATATATATAAATTTTCTTCTTTTTCTTTTATTTTAAATTTTAAATTATTAATATTAGATATTTAATTAAAATAATATATAAAAATGAGAAATTATACTATTGGATTAACTTATTTTCTAAAGAAAAATGGTGTAATAGGAAGCAAATCATATTTTTTAAAAACCATAGAACAATACAAAAATATTAAACCTTTAAAAAATATTGTTATTGACTATATCAAAAAAACGAACCCAAAAAGTATATAAAATTAGAATTTTATTTTATATTTTTAGTAATATCTTTAAAATTATATGATAAATTTATTGAAAATGATAATAAAAAAGTAAATCAAATAATAAGAAAATTAATTTGTATAAATTTAAGAATTAAGAAATATAAAATGTTAAATTTTTTGCTTAAATGGAAAAGTTTAATAATCACAAAAAGAATAAAAAATAAAAAAAAAGAAAAAATTAAAATTGTAAATAATTCTGAATCAGTTTATAATAGATTGTATGAAAATTATAAATATAAAAAATCATATTTAGAAGCTTTAAAAATATGTTACATAATTAAAGAAGGAGAAGAGATTTCTTTTCAACCAAAAGTTAATAAGACTTTTCTTCCTTTTAATTATAATTCTGATTTTTTAAAAATTCAAAATTTAAAAAAATTTCAAAGAATAAAAAATAAATTATCATTAAGTGATTCTAAAAATTATGGTTTTAAAAATTATTTTAATAAAAAAAATAGTGATAATAATAGAAAAAATAGTTATACTAATGATAAAGATAATAATAATAATATAATTAGTAATTCAAATAAAAGTAGTTTTAAATTATTAAACAGTTATTCAAATTTTGATTTTGGAAATAGAAATTATTTTTCAGGATTATCTACTAATAATCAATCAATAAAAGAAAAAATATTATTTGATTATGATAATCATTTACAAATTAAAAAACCAATTGAGAAAAATAATTATATACAAAATTCATATTCAATATTAGATGATGAATTATCAATAATTAATCAAAAAAATAATTTATTTCCAAATAATACTACAAATTCAAATTCAAAAAAACCTTTTTCATTTAGAGATTTAATAAAATATAAAAAAAAAAATATATTATTTAATAATTTAAATGATTATACTTCCTTACATGATAATTATTATAATAATGATGATGATGATGATGATAAAATGTCTCAAAATCCTTTAATTGAAAATTCAAATATTAATAATAGTATAAATGATAATAAAAATAATAATATTATGAAAAAAAGTAATTCAGTTAATATGAAAAATAATATTTTAAATTCAAATAGAAATAATGATTATAGAATGACAAAAGAACAATTTTCAATAAAAGCAATTTATCCTCAATCAAGTCATGTGACATTACAATCTATGTCTGATACAATGTTAATGCAAGTTGCTTCAAATTATGTTAATTTAAATTCTGATTCTTCATTTGAATAAATTTATAATTATAGTCATTACTTTTTATATTGCATCATTTTTTTAATATATTTTTTTTGAAAAAAATATTTATAATTATTATTAAATATATATAAATTCATTAATTATAATATAATTAACTTTGTTTTTATTTTATTAATTCCGGTGGATTTATAATTTGAATATCTTTATTAGGAATACTATCATCATTAAAATTAAAACTTTCTAAATCAGATGAAAATTTTTCATTGATATTAGAAATTGACTTTGAAATACTTAAATTATTATCATCTAATTTACTTTTATTAATTGATATATCATTTTTAGAAATAGAACCATAATTTACTATTTCACTTTTTTTATAATAGCTATTAAAAATATTATTATTATTTCCAGTATTAATAATATTAGTATTATTATTACTTAAATTATTAATTTTTTTAGAATCATTATTATTTGTATTATTACTATTTAAAGTATTAAATTTTTTATAATCATTATTTAAAAGTGAATTAAATTTTTGATTTGTATAAAGTTTTAAGTTATTAATTTTTTCTATATTTTGTTTATTTATTTTTTGACAATTTTCATTAAAATTATTTGTTAATTCTAATATATAATTAGAATAATTTATTTTATTTTTCATTTTAATAATATTAATCATTTGATTTAAATTTGATATATCAATTTTATTTTTAACATCTTCAAATAATTCATCTAAAGGAATATTTTTTTCTAATTTATTTGAAATTGACTGAAATTTATTTTCATAATCATCTTTTAATTGTTTAAATTTTTTTTCCCAATAATTTTTGATTTCATTTATTTTTTCATAATGGCTTTGTAAACTTATTGAATTTGCTCTGAGATTTCTAACTTCATTTAATAAATTTAAATATTGTTGATTTATTTTTTCAATATTTGAATTATATTGTGATTTGATTTCTAAAGTTTTTGTTTCAAAAGTATTATTTAATGTTCTAATTAAATCTTTATATTTTTCTTCAATTTGAAAAATATTTTTTTGATTATCAGATTCAATTAATGATACTTTTGCTTTATAATTTTTTTTTAAACTTTGTATTTCTTCTTTTTTATTTATTAATTCTTGTTCTAATTGTTTATTAATTTCTATTAAATTATTATTATGAATTCCTGACAATTTAATTTGACTTGGAATATTTTCTATTTTTTTTTTATTTGTATTTATTTGTTCATTTGAATCTATTATTTGATTTGTTATATGAGGAATTGAATCATTTTTTTCTTTTGAATTCTTTTTTATTTTCATTGGGTTAAAATTCAATTTTGATATATCAAATTGTAAATTTGATTCTGACATTATGTAAAATATTAAATTTTTATTTGTAAAGAATTTATTTTTTAATTTAAGAAAAATATTAAATGTTAATAAATTAATATATTTATATATATTTATAAATCGAAAAATTTAAGTAACAAATTTTCACTTACTGGAATTCCTAAATCTTTAGTTTCTTTACAAAATTTAATTAAGGTAAAAAGAAATTTTTCAGAAGTTAATAAAATTGAATTATTATTAATCCATAATAAAATAGGTTTATATTCTTCATTTTCTTGTTCTAAAAAAATTGGAGAGATTTTTTCTTTAATTTCATTAATATCAGATAAAACAGGAATTTTAATAAAAAAATTCTTATTATCAGTTTGAATATTAATAACTTGATTTAAATTATCAATTAAATTATTTTTTTTAATATTTTTCTTTTTTAAAAAATTATTTCCATCACAATTATCAATATTATAATATAAAGAAGGTGAAACACAAAAACTAAAATTTATTTTAGATTTATATATTTTCTTTAATAAAGTTTTATCATTTCCAAGCGCACATGATTTAAAAAAAGTTAAATCATTAAAAACTTTATATAAACCTTCTAAATTAAAATATAATAAATCATAAGAACAATCAATTGCATTATAAACTTGAAACAAAATTTTTTTTTCTAAACAAATAAATTTAGGTTTTTTTAAATCTTGAAAATCTTTAATATCATCAACAAATATTTTTCCATCAATATTAATAATATCACAATCTATTTCACTATCAAATTCAATAGAAGAAAATTTTTCTATTTTAGAATCTTCATAAAAAAACTTATATAAAATATTAAAAGGAGGAAATTTTGCCATTTGAAAAATTTGAATTCCATTTTTATTAAAACAAATTAAATATAATTCTTTTTTATCAATTAAAATATGTTCAATTTTAAAACTTTCTTCCAATATTAATGAAAAAGAAGGAATAATACTTATTTTATTATTTTCTAAAATAATTCCCCAGAAATAAATTCCATTATTAATATGTAAAGTATATAATTTAATAAATTCTCTTTTTCCTTCTATATATGATGTTGTTAATAAATAAAAGTCTTTTATTGGTAAAGTTAATGAATTATTTGCAATTAAATTCCAACTTTCTAAAAAATTATTAAATGGTTGTCTTTGAAAACATGTTATATCTAAAGTATTTATTGATATATTATTTTGATAATTTATATTAGATAATTTATATATTACTATTCTTCCTTCATCTGTTATTACTAAAAGTAATTTTGAATTTTCAATCTCATTTTTATTTTTTTCTTTTTTATTAAAAAAATTAAACCATTTTATACCTAAAATTGAATTATTGTTAAGAGTTAATACTGATAAAAGTTTATTTTTTATTTTTGGTTTTATATAAGATAAAATTACTGCTTTTTTTATTTTTATTTCAGGAATATATGAAATTGTAAATCTTGTTATTTCATAAGAATTTAAAATAATTTCATTTATTTTAGATAATTGGTTTTTTCTTTGATTTTTAGTTTTATTATTAAATTCATTATTAAAAAAAATACATTGTTGTCCTTGTTCTTCAATTATTTTTGGTATTGTTTTATTTAAAGTATAATCATTAAAATTTAATTGTACTTTTAAAAACATTTTATTAAGGTCTGTATCAATGTTTGATATTTCTGAAACATTTAATTTATTTTTTTTTATATTTTCTTTTTCTAAGTTTGAATTTTTGAAATTTTTATTTGAAGTATTTTCTATAATTGGAAAGTAATTTATATATGGTTTTGAATCAAAAATATAAATATCGTTTTCCTTTCCATAAAATACTATTCCTAATCTATAATTATCTGAATCATGTTCTATTATTTTAATATCTTCAAAGAATTTAAAATATTTGACATTTTTTTTAAAAATTTTCATTAATTTAATTATTAAAAAATTATTTTATGAATAATAAACATAAATTTTCTAACAAAATAAAAATTAATTTTTATTTATTTTTTATTTTAGAATTTCAATTTTTACAATAATATATCTTAAAGTTATATAAATAAATATATATCAAAATTTTCAATATTTATCAATTTTTATTAACTATAAAATTAATCCACAATAATAAAACATTTATTACTAAATTTGACACAAAAATAAAAAAAAAAAAAATATTTTCTTTAAAAAAATAACTATATTTATCATAAAATTTATTAATAATAAAAACAAACAATGACAAACCAAAATCAAGATGAATTATATACAGGTTTATCTGATTTTTCAGACTTAGATATTATAAAAATTCCAGGAATGGATGAAAGAAGAGATAAACTTCAATCAAAATATCATAGAGTAAAAAATAATTTCCTCTCAAAAATGTAAAAAATAAAAAAAAATAACTTTTAGGGAAACAATACAAGCATTATCAGAACAAGCAAAATTAGCAAAACAATTTGAATTACTAAAAGAATGTAAGAATAAAATTAAATTATAAAATTACAATTTAAAAAAAATAGCAAAAGGACTTCTTCCAAAATATAGACCTCGAAAAGATGCTTTAACAAAAGAAGACCTTGAAAAATTTGAAGATTTTGATAAAAATTATTCTGAAAAAGATTCAGAATATAAAATAAAAAAGAAAAAGAAAAATAAAAAAGAAAACAATGAAGAAGAATCACAAAAATTTATATCATTATATGATGATGAAGATGAAGATGTTGATAATATTTTTCATAATAATGTTGAAATGAAAGCAAGTACAACAAGTAAAATAAAAACATGTTATAAAAGAATGATTAATATTTTATTTGGTTTATTACCTTTTAAAAACAAAATGGCTTATATTAGGTCAAATTATAATGGTACTATTATGATACTTTTTGAAGTAATTAGATTTTTATTTTTAATGTCTTTATTTTCTTTAATTATTTTCCTTTATTTAATTATTTATCATTTTGTTAAAGGAGATAAAAAAGGAAAATGTAAATATGGTTTTTCTTGTTTATTTTTTTATTCTTCTTTTAATGAAAAGGAATTTCATACTTATTCAATTACTCTTGGAATTTGGGTATTTTTTTTCTTTACTTTTTCATTAATGTTTTTTTTTATATTAAAATCTGGATTTTATCAAATTAATATTTATAATAAAACAAATAAAAATGCACTTTTAACTTCTTATATTTTTAATTCTTGGGATTTTAATATTAGTAAAGAAGATGATGCTGAAATGTTAAAAAATAGAATTCAAGAAGAATCACTTGATTATACACATGTTGCAATTAATTACGTTGAACCAATTGATCCTGATGAATGTTGTCACTGGGATTGTAAATGTAATAAATATGTTGCTTTAGTTATTTCAATTATTATTTCGTTTTTTTTGATTATTTTCTATTTTGTCTATTTAACTTTTTGTTTTAAACTCAAAAAAAATTTAAGTAATGGAAATAAAGTAAAAAACAAAAGAGATTCAAAAGATGGTTCAGGTGAATTTGTTTGTTATTTACTTATTGCAATTGGAATGAAATTTTTCCCTTTTTTAGTTAGTTTAACAACAAAAATTGAAACATGGACAAAATTATCAAAAATATTATTTAGTCAAACTATAAAAAGAACAGTAACAACAATAATGGGATTTATATATTTAATTTTTATATTTTTATATTTTACTCTTCAAAATCATTCTAAAGATGATTTCTCATTTAAATTTTTAGTAATGGAAGAACCAACATTTTTTGGTTGTCCAGGAAAATATGAAATACCAACATCAACATTATCAAATTCAATTAAATTTAAAGAAAAAGATTATTCAAAATGTAGAGAAGATGAAATAGGATTAAATTTTTTCATATTAACTTTAGTTTATTTACTTGTAGGTTTAATACAATCATTTTTATCTTGTCTTAAAAATTGTTGTTGTTCATGTAGATGTTGCAAAAAAAAAAAAGGTTTAACATATCAACCATTTTTAGTTTTATTACACGTTTATTCAATTGCAATTTTATTTGGTTTAACATTTCCATTTATTCCTTTTGCAGTTATTTTTTTCCCAATTGTAATGTTTATCGAATTTCAATTTCAATATAAGAAATTAATTAAAAATGGAAGATATAATTATGACGCAACGAATGTTGGAACAATATCAAATTCTCAATTAATGTTAAGTACATTTTGTGCTTTTAATATTTTAACTTTAATTTCTTATGCTTATTATTATGTTATTCAAATTCCACATTTTAAAGCTTATACTTGTGAATATTATAATGATAAAACTTATTTAGTTGAAGGGACTGATTTATGCGGACCTGTTTCTCATTTGTCTAGGATGTCTTATGGAATGAGTTATAAAATTTTAAAAAATGGATTTTTTGGATTTTTTTATTCTTTGTTAAGGGAAGGGACTATGTTTTTTGTTTTAGTTGCTATTATTCTTGTTAGTTTAATTTGTAGGAATAATGGACCTACTGAAAATTATTTTGATGATATTATTAAAAGGGAAGAACAAATTTTATCTACTTTTCAATTACTTTATGCACAAGTTGCTAAAAGGAATGTTATTAATGCACAGTTACTTAAAATTGTTAAAAAAAAGGAGAATTAATTATATTTTATTTTTGTTATTTTTATTAATTTATTTTTCTTGTTAAAAAATTTATATATTGTTATAAATTTAATTTTATTTTTTTACTTTTTTTTTATGTATAATAACTTTTTATAATTATTATCTTTATAGTTATAATAAATAAATTTAAAAGATTAATGTTTTATTTTATATAAAATATTCCAATTTATAAAAAAAATCAAATTTTCTATTAGAAAATTAATAATTAATAATATAATGATTTTACTATCAAAAAAATTATTATTAACATTTAATTAATTTTTATTTTTATAATTACATCTAAACAAACTTTGATTAGCTTTAAAAATCATTCCATCAAAAATTAAAGTTTCATTAATTAAAAACAACCAAGTTCCATTAGTAGAAGGTCTTTCACTTTTATTATCTTCACTAACTCTCCCATCTTTAATAACCCATCCAACATCATCTTTATAAATAATACTACAATGAATTCTACTTAATAAAGAATCTTCAATAATAACATCACAATAAGAATCTCTTCCAATTAAAATTAATTTTTGTTCATCTGAATTAAAAATTGCATTTGAACTTTTTGTATCTCCAGTAAAAACTTTTAAATTTAATAATTTTTCATTTGGTTGTGAATTAAATACATTATCATCATATTCAAATGCACAAACAATATAAGAATTTCCAATATTAATTAAAAAATTATCTTTTATTTGAACTTCATTTATTAATTTCATAAAAGTACCAAAACCAAATCCACAATCCATTATATAATAATTTAAGTCTTCTGGATTAAATCTTATTTGAAAATGTCTTCCTATAAATTTATTTTCAAAATTTTCATCTTTTGGTTTTATTAAAAAATCTATTTCATTATCATTTTCTTCATAACCAAAATATGTAAAACCGTCTTTTTTTCTTCTTAAAGAATTTTCTGTCATTCCTAAAGGATCTATTTTAATTACTTTTCCTTTAGGTAAAATAAAAGAATTTAAAATTTCAATTTCTAAATTTGGTGATTTATCAAAGACTTCTTTTATATTTTCTGTGTATGATGCACCGTAATTTTGTTGTTCAAAATCATCTAAGTTATTATTTATATTTTCTTCTTTTTGATTTTGTTTTATAATGTGATGTATATTATTATTTAATGTGTTATTATTTATTATTGAATTTTCTTCTATTGGAATATTTATTGGACGAGCTGTTAAATCAACGTTTAGTTTATTTTGGTTATCACTATTTTCTGTCATTAATTTTGTTCTCTTTTTCATATTTGTTATTAATTCTTGGTTTTTATTTGATGTTGGATGCATACAACACTATTTTTTAAGGGAAATGTGTTATATATTTGTATATTACTAAATCTAAAGAATTTCCCATGTTTTTATTTTTATTTTATTTTTTTTTTGAGTATTATTATTTTTCTTCTTATAAAATATTTTGAATATAATTAGTTATTTTAATAATAAATAATAAAAAGTTTTTATAATTCACTTATTAAAAAAGATATAACATTTAATTATATTAATAAAATATTTTTTTAACTTATATTTATATAAAATAAAAATATAAACAAATTTAAAAAAAATTTAAATTAAAATCATTTCCAAAATAAAAAAATTAAAAAAACCAAAAAAAAAATTCAAAAAAAATAAAAAAAAAATTCAAAAATGTCAGAACTAAAACAAGTATTAAAAGAGCGAAACTTCCATCAAAACTTTGTAGGAAACATGTTTCTCTCTCCTCCAGAAGGAAATTTCAGTCGTGTAAACATCTTTGGAGAAATCTCATCTCTATCTGATTTTTTTGACGATTCCTTATATATGTTTTACGAATTTGCCCTTCCCTATGGTTGGAAAATCGATAACGAAAATTCAAATGCTCAAATATATGCAACTGAAAATTACAAAGAAGAAAATATAAATTATTTAAAAAGTATAAGTCAAGTAAGTACAGGATACGTAAATCCAAATGCATATTCATTTAAAAGAAGTAAAAATTTTTCATTTTATACAAGTTCAATTAAACACGATTTACATGAACATGATTTAAAAGATTTAAATTGTCTCATTCATAATTTTTCATTACCATTTGAATTAGAATTATTAGGTCATAATTCAATTTTAAATAAATTAACACCAAAATTATTAATTCAAATAAATTCAGTTGATTCATGGGGAAGACATAGAATTGTAGGATATACTTTTATTAATTTATTATGTCAAACTGGAAATGTTTCTTTAGATGTTCCTTGTTTTAAACCAGTTGAAGATATTTATATGAAAAAATATTCTTTTTTTTTAGGAGGTTCAAGAAAAATTCCAGATTTGAGAGAATTAGTTAAAACTGCTTCTGATCTTGATTCTAATGTTGAATCTCTTATGAATAGATATGGAATTAAAACTGAATATTCTGGTTTAGTTCATGTTAATTTTAATTGTATTGTACAAAATAGGGAAAATATGGAAAAAGCTAGGAAAATTGTTAAGGAAAGACAAGGAATTGAAAATTATAATTTAATTCTTGGAATTAATACTGCACTTGGACAAAAAATTGCTGATATTACTGATGTTGATAAACAAGGACAAATGCAAACTTCACAACATGGGTTTATTAATAGATATGGGTCTTAAGAAATTTTTTCTTTTTTTTGGGTTTTGGTTATTTATTTTTTAGTATATTTTTTTATTTTTTTTATTTTTTTTATTTTTTTTTTTTTTGAATTTATTTTAATTTTTTTTATTATTTTTATTGCTATATGTTTTATATATTTATATATAAATATATTATTAATTAATGAAATCATTAAAAAATACTTCTATACAAAAAAAAAGTGAGAATAACACTTTAGTGTTTTCTTTAAATGAACATAATTCTGAAAAGCATTCAAAAATTCCAAAATTAATAGAAGAAACAATATCAGAATTAAATTCAAAATTTTTATTACTTGCAAATACTTTAAATCAATTAAAATATGAGATAACAGAAAAAATGACAAATATATATGATATTTCAATTGAAGAAAATTATTCTACTTTAAATAGTGCAAATTTTCAAAAAATAGCAAATAAATCAGATAATAACTTTAACCCAAATTCTTTAAGAAATATTCTAAAACAAAATTTAATTAAAACTTCTCGAAATGATTCAAAACAAAAAAGATTAAATCACAATATGCGTTCAAATACTTTTGGAGATAATAAAAATAACAATTTAATTAATAATTTTTGTTCACCTCAAATGAAACGTAAACAAAATAATAAAAATAATAAAAAAAAATATTATAAACCAATAAAACCACAATTAATATATAATAATAATATAAATTATAATAATAATAATATTGAAGAAAATAAATCAAAATCTAATGAAAAACAACAAATCCCAAAAAATGTGTCTTTTAATTCTAAAATAATAATGAATAATGGAGCAAATGAAAAACAAATAAAAGACCAAGACAATCATAAATATAAAATTAGATTAAATTCTGATGATGAAAATTATATAGAAAAAAATAAAAAAAAAAAAGTTTTAGAAATATTAAAAACATCTCCAGTATTATCAATAGAAGAAAAAATGAAAAGTATAAATAATACTTATTCTAATAATTTAACCCTTCAAGAAAATGAAAAAAAAACAAATATTAAAACAATAAATAAAATAATAGTAAATGATAATAAAAATAGTTCTTTAGATTCAAATGAATTTAGTGATAATAATTCTAATTCAGATAATGAAAATATGAAATTTACTTTTCCAACTAGAACATCTCAAATTGGAATTAATTTTTTATCAAAAGAAAAAGAAGAAGATCTTTATAATGATAAATCAAATGAAGCTAAAAAAATATGTGAATTAATTTATATTCTTTTAGAAGAAGAATCACAATTTGAAGAAAATCATGATGTAAAATCTTTATTTAAATTTCTTTTTGACACTTTTAAAGTTGATTGTATAAAAGATTTATTTTTTAAAGTTATTTATCAAAAAGTTTATGTTTCAAAAACAATTGATAATGGTATTTCAAAAATTTTTCAAAGATTAGTATTAAAACATAATAAAGAATTTAAATTAATATGTAAAGCAACCAATCAACCTTTAAGTTGGTTAACAATGAATATTTTAGAAATAGATAAATATTTCCAATTAGTTTATGACAAATAATTTTTTTATTAAAATATAATGAAATATATTAATATTAATAAATTCTAATTTTTATAATTTACATTATTATAATTATCTCTATTTTTTGAATTAAATATTTTATTAAAACAATTATATAAAATTAAAAAAGATAAAAAAATAATGTTCCAATAATAACAAAACTCCCTAAAATTGAAACAGAAAAAATATACCAAATTTTATAAGAAAAAATAAAAGAATCCCTATCAAATTTCGGTTGAACAATAGTAATACTAGAAAAAATCCCTGAAATTAAACCACCAAAATGTCCCCAAATATTAATATCTAAATCCCCATTACAAATAGGAAGTTGAATTAATAAACTAACAATAACAAAAAAAAACAATACATAACTCATAAAAATTTTACCAATAGGTCCAAATTTTCTATCTAATTCTTTCCATTTAACAATACAATTCCCAAAATAAGCACCAAAAATACCATAAACACAAATTGAAGCCCCAACACTTGTAGAATAAGGTTCAATTAAAACAGAAAATAAACTTCCAATATACCCACTTGATAAATAAATAATACAAAAATATTTTGAAGATATTAAATATTCTGTATAAGTACCAAAAGTAAAAATTCCCATAATATTATAAAATAAATGTAAGAAATTTCCATGTAAAAATGCATTCATTATCCATCTATATAAATTTAATGGTATGTTTTCTTTTAATTTTTTTCCACTTAATGCACCAAATGATATTAATGTTGATGATTTTGGTGATAAGAATGATGAATCTTTTTTTGTGTCTAAACCTGAATATAATAATGTTAATATAAAGAATAATATATTATTCAAAATAAAAATGAAACAAAATGAATTTAATTTAAATTTTGGACAACATAAATCACGTAAAAAATTTATAAATGATTCTTTTCTTGGATCGATAATTTTAGTATTTTTATCAGGGAATAGTCCTTTATTTCTTATTTTCTTATAATTATTATTATCACTTATGTTAATATTATGTAGATTATCTCTCATATTAATAAAATTTTATTTAATATTTATTAAATTTAAAAATACTTTTATTAAATTAAAAATGGATCATAATTCTAAAAATCAAGGAAAAAGTAATCAAAATGAAGAAAATCCTAAATATATTGCTTTACCTAAACCAAAACATTTATGTGGAAAAGGTAGACAAAATTTTGGCCCAGAACCAATAGAAAGAGTTGAAGTAAAAAAAAATTTTGTTTTAAAGAAAAATAACTAATAATAAATAGAATATTTTAAATTTATGACGTTTTTTAAACTTGATTAAAATTAATATTATAATATTTAATTAAAAAAAATTCTTATTAAAAAATATAAATAAACAAATTAAACAAATAACTCTAAAAATAAAAAATAAAACAAATAACTCCAAAAAAAAAAATTAAAATATAATAAAATAATAATTATATAAATAAAATGGAAACGAATTATAATGATATTTTAGCAGATAAAAGATCAATAGCTCAAAAATACGGTAACAAAGAATTAATGAAAAACAAATTAAAACCAAATCCAAAATATAAACATATAGGAAATATAGTAGACACAGGAAAAACAATAAAAAATACAAGTTCAGTAAGTGATAATTTAGTAAGTAAAAGAAAAAGTGAATTATTTAAAAGAATAAAAGGTTCAACAATAATAAAATTACTTCATTCAAGTGAAAATCAAGGAGAAAATATTTATAATGTAGGAAATGAAATGAATAATAATAATAATGATAATAAAAGTGTAGTTTCAAATAAAACAAATTATTCAGGAATAAGTAACAATACAAATATTTTTGGTGATTTAAATGAAATTGATTATATCATTTTAGATTTAAGAGAAGAATGTGATTATAATTTAATTCATATTATTAATTCAATTAGTTATCCTGGTTTTTTTATATCAAGAGACAAATTTATTCCTGAATTATATTCTATGAAAAATAAAGATAGAAAAATGATTATTATGTATCATTTTGATGAAAAAAATGGTATTCCTTATGCAAATTTATTATTTCAAAAAGGTTTTGATAATGTTTTTTTATTAAATGGAGGAATTGAAGAGTTTGCTAATAATTATCCTGAGTATTTAGATGGTGTTGAAAAAGATAAATATATTAATTTAAAAATTGAAAATGATAAGAAAAAAAAATTTATTGAAGAAAAAAGAGCCGGTGGTGCTAGGAATAAATATCGTTTTGGAAAGTAATCTTTTTTTTTTGAGTTTTTTTGAAAGTTATTTGTTTTTGGTTTAATTTTTATTTATATATATGATTATTAAAATTTATTATTTTTGAAAAATTGGTAATAAAAGTTATTTTTTCATTTTTTTTTAAACATATTTTTTTTTTATAATAAAAAGTGTAAAAAATATATTATTTAATTAATTAATTAAAAAAAGTATAATTCATTTTTTGTTTTTTTTTCACTTTTCTAAAATTATTTCATTTAATTAGCCAAATGGATAAAGAAATAATTGATGATGATCTTTCAGGAATATCAGTTAATAGTTTTTACATTCCATCACATAAATCAGAAAATTATTCAAATATAATAAAAATATTAAAAAGTGATTTAATAACTACACAAGATATGATAAATTCAATTGGTGATATACCATTTAATCAATTAAAAACAAAAAATCCAAAACTTTTTGAAATTGAAGAAACAAGAAATATAAATGGTTTCATTGATAAAATAATGGAACAAAGTACAAATATTGATAAAATTTATGATATATATGGAACAAATAATCCAGAAGAGTGTATAAAAAAATTATATCTTGAATGTAGTTTATATGATTTACTGATTAAGAAAACTTGTGATTATTTAACTTTATTAAAATTAAAAAAAAATGATAATGAAGATTATAAAGATTCATTAACAAAAATAATTCAACAATTTACTGAACAAATATCATTTAAAGAAAGTCCACATCATAGAAAAAATCAATTAAGTGATGAAAGTAATATTTCAAGTAATGATGATATAGTAAAAATAAAAGAAAAATATGAAAATGAAATAAATGATTTAAAAGAAAAACTTCGTAGAAATTCAATAAATATGAGAGAAGATTATTCAAATAATAATCCATCAAATGAAAATGAAACAAATATAAATAATATGACATCAGACAAAGATAATAAATTAAAATCTCTTTATGAAATATTATCAAAAGGAAAATTAATTTTATTAGAAGCATATGATAATAATAAAGAATCACATCAAAATATTTTAGCATTTGCTAGACAAACAGAAAATGAAACAGGAATTTTTGTAATTAATTTAAAAGATTATGAAACGAATTTTAGTTTAGATTTCTCGAATTTATTTGGTTTAAATCATAATGAAAGTGAAAAAACAAATTTTAATACAATATGTTATATTGAAGATTGGTTAACTGATGGAAGAGGAGATTTTTATTTTTTAAGAGAAATAATTAATGAACATTTAACAAGGAAAATTCCACCTTTTTCAATTATTTGTTTTGGATTTTCAATTGTTCCTTTTAATGAAGAAAATTATAAGAATTGTATGGATAAAAGTAATGCGAGAATGATAACAGAAATAAGAATGAATCCAAAAAATTATTTAGATTCATTTCAAGTGAGTAATCAATTATATGAAATTTTAGATAAAAAAATGTCAATTGAAGAATTTGCAAAATGGTATTATTATACTATTAATTTATTAAGTAAATATAATGTATCATTTTATGATTATATTAAGAGATTAGAATTTATTAATGATAATAAATTAAATACAATATTCTTTCAATATTGTTATGATATTTCTCATATGAAAAAAGTATTAGAAAATACACCTAATAATATATTAATTGAAGAAGCTGAAAATATAATTAAAGGAAGTGATTTAGGAACAATTTGTGTTATTACACCTGAATTAGGAAGATGGTCTACTGTTGGTGGATTAGGTGTGATGGTTGATGAATTAAGTCAAGGTTTATGTAATTTAGGACAAGATTTAATTATGATTAGTCCATATTATAATATGAATAAGAAAGGACAACATGATTATTTAGCAAATGATCCTTTTGATATTCAATATATTAGAAATATTAATGTTAAATTAGATGGTAATTATACTTTTGGTGTTCATTATGGTGTTGGTAATGGTGGTATTAAATATTATTTTTTACATAATTATAATGTTTTCCCTTATCCTTATGCAGGGGGATATGCACCTGATGTTTTAAGGAGAACTTGTTTATTTGCTAAAGCAGCTCTACAATTATTATGTGATTTAGAAATTATTCCTAATTTAATAGTTACTAATGATTGGGTTACTGGATTAGTTCCTGCATATGCTAAATGTGGTCATTTTGGTAATGTTTTCCATAATTCAACATTCTTTCATATTTGTCATAATTTAGAACAAGGATATGAAGGTAGAATATATCCTGCACCATGGGAAGGTACTTTAAATTATATACATCAATTACCAGTTGATTTATTAGTAGATCCATTCTGGAAAGATACTGTTATTAATCCATCAAGATGTGCTTTAATAATGTGTGATCAATGGGGTACAATATCACATTCATATAAAAATGATATATTAAAAACTTCACCATTAGCTCCTTTACTTAATAGAAAAAGTGAACCATTTTCATTCCCAAATGGAATTTTTAAAGAAAGACGTTTAAGAACTTTATTATCAAAAGCAGGTGATGATCGTTCAGAATGTAAAAGATATATACAGAAGAAATATTTCAAATATGAAGATCCTGATTTGAGTGTTCCATTATATTCATTTGTAGGTAGATTAACACAACAAAAGGGAATAATATTAATATTAGATTCAATAGAAGAATTAATTAAAAAAACAAATGGTCGTATTACTTTTCTAATAGGAGGTAGTGGTGATAAAAATGATCCATATGTTAAATCATGTATAAAAAAAATGAATTACTTAAGTAAAAAATACCCTCGTTCATTCTGGTCAAATCCATATGAATTTTTCACAGATGGTCCAAAGATAAATATGGGTAGTGACTTTGCATTAATACCATCAATGTATGATCCAGGTGGAATAGTTCAACATGAATTTTTCATAGCAGGAACTCCAGTAATAGCACATTCTACAGGAAGTTTAAAAGACACAATAACAGAATATAATTTCAAGACTAAAAAAGGTAATGGAATAATATTTGAAGAATACAGTAATATAGAATTTATAAATGCAATAATTCGTTCATTAGACATTTTTAATAATAAAGAACATTATTCAAATATACGTAAAAATGCATTAAATAGTGTAATAGATATAACTGATGTATGTAAAGAATGGTGTCGTGAATTTTATCGTTTAAAAGGTAAAGTATTTTTCAATACAAAAGATGTATTAGAAATAGAAGAAAATTCAGAATTATCAATTTCAAATTCTCAATCAATGAATTCAAGTTCAGCTGAAATTAATTTAGAGAAAGAAAGAATTCAAAGAGCAAGTGAATTTTTAGAAAATGTAGATGAATATTTTTGTAATACTTATATTTTTAAAAGAGAAGATGAAGAGTCATTTGATGTACAAAAGAATAATTATCAAATTAGTCATTTACCTGCTTTAGCTCCTATGTCTATTGTTGTTGATGATGCTGTTAGAATTCCTATTACTTTTGCTTTTGATGTTAATTATGGTGAAAAAAGACCTAATTCTATTCTTGTTTGTGGAAGCTTTGATAATTGGTTAGTTAGGAGACCTTTGTCTTTTGATCCTGTTAAAAATCAATGGACTGTTACTTTGAAAATTAAAAAAGGGAAATATTTTTATAAATATATTAAGGATGGGGAATGGATTGTTAATAAGAAAGAACAAACTTTTGTTGAGGATAATGGAATTGTTAATAATTTTGTTAATCTTTGATTTTTTTTTTATTGTTATTGTTTAGTTTTTTTTTTTAATTAATTAATTAAATTAATTTAATAATTTTTTTTTTTAAATTTTAAATTTTTTTTTTGTTTTTTTTATTAGTTTTGAAAAAGAATTAAAAATGAATACATTAATTTTGGGGATTGGGGATTGGGGATTGGGGATTGG
>JAEEGL010041166.1_pt1 | contig 24838 bp, 8 predicted proteins | sample 9134231 | NCBI WGS metagenome assembly JAEEGL01 (sample SAMN16246548, study PRJNA631951) | gut metagenome | biome: gut microbiome; feature: rumen; material: fiber-attached | host: Bos | place: Iran: Karaj | collected 2018-10
GCGAGCCTGTGCCCTGGGATTAGAATTGCTTCAGGAACGTTACAACCTCGCTCTGTGATCCGGAGGCCCTTTACAAGTTCAGGTACTTCTACGGCGGGAAGGACACGCTGCCCCTCGCGGTGTTCCTGGGCTCTGACGGAATAGACGATTCCCTCCCCAACCCTGCCGACATGGCTAATTTCTATGTCAACATCTTGAAGCTCCTTGGCAGGTACTCCACTGACGCTGCTCAGAAGGAGCTTGACGATACGCTTCCTGCGCTCAGCAGGCGCGGCAGCAAGGACGACATGTCCGTGGTGTGCTGTTATGACGACGAGGCGCTGAAGTCCGGTGTCAACACGCTCATCGAGTGGCAGCGTGAGAAGGTCCGGGACGACAGGAAGACTATGGTTATAAGGCTTGATGAGCTGAATGCCAAGCTCTCCGCATCCCTAAGCTCTTCAGCCCCGGTTACCGCTGCCATGGCCCAGCAGAGGAAGTACTGGCAGGCCGACATTGAAAAGGCCCGTAAGGATCTTGACAGGATCGCCTTCAGGGAGGCGAAGCTCTCCGCCGAGCTGGGTGAGGTCGAGGCCGAAAGAAATCTTGCCCAAATGTATGAGGAAGGGCGCGGCGCGGAGAAAGACCTCGAGAAGGCCCTGCAGTGGTATCGCACTGCTGCCGATGAGCACGACGATACGGTGTCCCAGAGGAATCTCGGCCGGATGTTCGAGCATGGCATTGGTACAGAGGAGAATCCCTCGGAGGCGTTCGGCTGGTACCAGAAGGCCGCGGACAAGGGAGATCCGGTTTCCCAAAGGAATATCGCAAGGCTCTACGAGACCGGTAAGGGTGTTGAGACCAATCTCTTTGAGGCGCTCAGCTGGTACCGTAAGGCGGCAGAGCAGAAGGATCCTGAGGCACAGAGAAACCTTGCCCGGATGTACGAGAACGGCCTTGGCACCGAGAACAGCGAGAAGAACATCGCCGAGGCCGTCAAGTGGTACAGATCTGCCGCAGACCTCAATGACGCCGAGTCGCAGAGGATTATTGCCACCAAGTACGAGACCGGCGAGTGGGCTCCGTACGGCATTGGGCAGAATGACGCCGAGGCTGTGGGCTGGTACACGAAGGCCGCCGAAAATGGCAGCGCTGACGCACAGTACCGCCTTGCCCTGAGATATCAGGATGGCAAAGGCGTCGCTCAGGATGACGCGGAGGTGTTCTCCTGGTGTAAGAAAGCCGCAGAGAACAGGACCGAGCATAAGAAAGCACAGGCGATGCTTGGCTCCCTGTACTACGAGGGCCGCGGCGTCGGGCAGGATTACGCTGAGGCTCTTAAGTGGAGCCAGAAGGCTGCGGAGCATGGCATCGCTTCCTCGCAGAACATCCTCGGAGAGATTTACTGCGGAGGCCTTGGCGTCAGTCAGGATTACGCTGTGGCGCTTGACTGGTACCGGAAGGCCGCTGATCAGGGATATGCCCGCGCGGAAAGGAACCTTGCCTTCATGTACGAGGAGGGCCTTGGCGTTGAGAAGAATTACGGTGAGGCGTTTGGCTGGTACAAGAGGGCCGCGGATCAGGGCGATGTGGTAGCTGAGCGCAGCCTTGGAAACATGTTCTATGACGGCCGCGGAACTGAGCAGAATTACGCTGAGGCAGCCGGCTGGTATCAGAAGGCCGCGGATCAGAATGACGCGGAGTCTCAGACCAGGCTTGCCTCCATGTATGCGGATGGCCGTGGTGTTGATAAGGATGACGCTAAGGCGCTTTACTGGTATCAGAAGGCCGCAGATCAGGGCTATTCAGAGGCGGAGTACCGCCTGGGCTCCATCTACGAGAGCGGCCGCGGCGTCAGGCAGGATTACGCGGCTGCCGCGAAGTGGTATGGAAACGCTGCCGGGAAGAACCATGCACCTGCTCAGTACTCTCTTGGCTCTCTTTATGAAAAGGGCCTGGGTGTCGCCAGGAATTACTCATATGCCGCCGGCTGTTACCTCAAGGCCGCAGAGCAGGAAAACGCTGACGCAGAGGCAAGGCTTGGCAGCATGTACTATGAGGGCCGCGGGGTTGAGCGTAATTACCCTGAAGCCGAAAAGTGGAGTGGCAAGGCTGCGGAGAAGGGCAACGCCTCTTCGCAGAACCTCCTTGGCGATCTGCTGAACCAGGAGCAGAAGTATGCTGAGGCGCTCACCTGGTACAGGAAGGCCGCGGAGCAGGACAATGCCGCTGCGGAGAGAAACCTTGCTCTCATGCTTGAGACCGGCTATGGCACGGAGAGGAATGACGCTGAGGCGCTGTCCTGGTATCAGAAGGCCGCAGGTCATGGCGATGTGATCGCAGAGGGCAGGCTTGGCAGCATGTATTTCTACGGCCTCGGAACTGAGCGTAAGTACGATGATGCCCTGAAGTTCTGCCGGAAAGCCGCGGAGGAGGGCGATGCCGAAGCGCAGCGCCTGCTCGGGCACATGTATGAGAACGGGCTGGGTGCTGACCGGGATGCCGCAGGGGCAGTCAGCTGGTATAAGAAGGCTGCCGGACAGGGAGATGTCCTTTCGCAGTGCCGCCTTGGTTACATGTATGAGAACGGCCGCGGAGCGGACAGGAATACTGATGAGGCGGTGAAGTGGTACAGCCTTGCCGCCCTGCAGGGAGACGTTCCCTCACAGCGCCGTCTCGGGAAGCTTTATGAAAGCGGCTTCTCCATCGGGAAGAATCCTGAGGAGGCCCAGAAGTGGTATGAGATGGCCGCGGAGCAGGGAGATGAATGGTCAATGCTCCGCCTCGCTGAGGGACTTGGCGGGAATTATTCAGGCGATCTGACCTGGCTCAGGAAGCTCGCTGACAAGGGCAGCGCGGATGCCAGGAAAAAGCTTGCGGACATCCTGGCGGCAGGCGAGGGCACACCGCAGGATCTGCCTCAGGCCGTGAGCCTCTACACCGCAGCAGCGGAGAGCGGTGACGCGGAGGCTGCGCGGAAGCTCGCGGATCTGCTTGAGCATGGCTGTGGCGTTCCTCAGGACCTCTCGAAGGCAGCGGAGTATTACGGCAGGGCCGCTGAAAAGGGCGATGCCGCCGCGGAGCTGAGCCTTGCCCGCATGTGCCTGAACGGTCAGAACTTCGCAAAGGCCGCGGAGCATTTCGGGAAGGCCGCAGATCAGGGCGACGCGGAGGCACAGAGGGAGCTTGCCAGGCTCTGTGAGAATGGCCAGGGTGTCGGGCAGGATCTCTCAAAGGCCGCGGAGTATTACAGGAAGTCCGCGGAGCAGGGCGACGTCCTGTCCCAGTGCTCGCTTGGCCTCCTCTTCAGGAATGGCAGGGGCGTAACGCAGGATTACGGAGAGGCTGTGAACTGGTTCACGAAGGCTGCTGAGAAGGGCTGCGCGCTTGCCCAGTACTGTCTTGGCTCGCTGTATGAAAAAGGGCTTGGCGTCAGCCAGGATGACACTGCGGCAGCTCAGTGGTACGAAAAGGCCGCTGAGCATGGGAATGAGAAGGCCCAGTTCCGCCTTGGCGAGATGTACGAGCTTGGGCATGGCGTTCCTAAGGATTCAGGAAAGGCATTCAGCTTCTACAAGAAGTCCGCAGGCAGCGGAAACAGTACCGCCGCTGAAAGGCTGGTGCAGATGTTCAGGAGCGAAAACAGGTGGCCGACGCTCCCGGAGACACTTGCGTACGCGAAATGGGATGCTGAAAAGTCTGCGTCATAGCAGCTGCCGTGGCTTCTGCGGAGTTCCTCCTGAGAAGTGTGAGGTGAGTCAGATAAAGGCTTTTCAGGCGGGGTACGCAGGGCTGCATGGTGCTATGATGTAAGCATGAAGTAACATGTCCTTTGTAAAAAATCCTGGCATGGCCGGAAAGGCTTGAGAGCCTGGCACAGAGACGGGGAAAACTATGGAATTGGATGCTGGACAGAAAGTTGTTATCCCGAATGTGGGAGACGCGGCTGTAACAGGAAAGCCGGAGCGCGTCGGAGAGGGACTGGTATACCCTGTGAGCCTGAACGGCAGGGATATGCTCCTCAAGTGGTACCAGAAGCCCACCGGAGATGATCTGTACAGAAAAATCGGGAGCATCAACGGCAAAGCACCGTCAGCCTCGTTCATCTGGCCTCTGTACCAGACTGATAAGAGGGAAGACGGCAGCTGGGGGTATGTCATCGGCCTTCCTCCCGAGGACTTCTCTGACCTTGGCAGCGTTCTCCTCGGACGGACAAAGTTCAGCTCACATTCAGCAATGCTTTCAGCCGCGCTGAGGCTCTGCGGCTGCTTCAGGCAGCTGCACGAGAAAGGTTTCTGCTTCAGTAATCTCACTGATAGCAGTGTCCTCATTAACCCTGAATCAGGCGATGTCCGGATCATCGGCGGAGACAATCTAGCTGAGAGAAACCAGCCTGCAGCCGCGGCGCAGGGAGCGCCGGACCAGGCTCCTGTGTCCTCCGGCGAAGGAAATCCCGGCATCACCGTCGTTACGCCTGAAACCGGCGCGGTGCACGTGAGCGGCGGGGAAAACCCTCCTCAGGGTGGGCATCCGGCAGGTGATATACAGGAGGCCGCAGCCGCTGCCCCGGAGTCAGCCGGGGAAAGCGCTCCTGAAAGCAGGCCAGCAGCTCCTGGCCCCCTGTCCCGCTATCTGGCTCCTGAGGTTATCTGCGGAGGCGCTCCTGATGCGCGCAGCGACAGCTTTTCACTGTCCGTCATCCTCTTCATCCTGTTCTTTGGGAACCATCCGTTTGAAGGCGCCGCAGCCGCTAAGCATCCATATCTGACCGACGAGATAAGGAGAAAGCTCTATGGCAGTGAGGCGGTGTTCATTTTCGATCCTGAGAACGAAAGCAACCGTCCTGTCAGGGGAGTACACCAAGGCGTCATGCGCAGCTGGCCTTCCTTCCCGAATGTGCTGAAGGATGCCTTTGTTCGGGAGTTCTGCCAGGAGGGAGTCAGGAACCCGAGTAGCCGCCTGCCGGCTGGGGTGTGGGAAGACAAGATCAGAGAGGCCCGCGAGCTGCTCGTCAGGTGCCAGAACTGCGGGAAGGAGATGTTCACCGGCGCCACGGCAGGTCCAGCAGTCTGCCCGGGCTGCCAGAAGCCTTTGTATACGAGCGTACTCGTAATAAACGGCATAAGGACGGTTCCTCTGACGCTGGGCAGGAAAATCGCAGTTGCAGGCGGCATGCCGGAAGCTGAGGTTACCAAGGATCAGGAATGCAATCTGCTGATTAAGAATCTGTCATCAGAGCTCTGCTGGTCTGTTGTGACCCCAAGTGGAAAAACCAAGACGGTACCGCCTCAGGGAATCATGCCGGTGAAGGAAGGTCTCAGAATCAAGTTCAGCGAAAATTGCACCGCCGAAATCAGAAATTGCTAACAACAGGGAGAACTGTATATGTCACTTTTGGATGAAACCGTAGAAGTACCCCGCAGGACAATGACGCTTTTCTTTATGGTCGACACCTCGGGAAGCATGGACGGCAGGAAGATCGGCGCCGTAAATGAGTCTATCCAGGAAGTCCTCCCGATGATCAATGATATTTCAGCAGCCAATCCTGACGCTGAGATCAAGGTTGCCGCGCTTCAGTTCTCGAGCGGAACCAGCTGGGTATACGATGAGCCTATGCTGGCATCTGACTTTGTCTGGCAGGACGTCTCAGCCATGGGTCCCACCGATCTGGGCGAGGCCTGCAGGGAGCTCAACAGCAAGCTCTCCAAGAACGGCTTCATGAAGTCAGCTAGCGGCTCCTATGCCCCGGCGATCATCCTCCTCTCAGACGGCGAGCCTACTGATGACTTTGACTCAGGGCTTGCCAAGCTGCAGGAGAACAAGTGGTTCAGCCATGCAATCAAAATCGCCATTGCCATCGGCGATGACGCGAACAAGGAGAAGCTTGCCCAGTTCACCGGCACCAGCGAGGCAGTGTTCACCGTCCATAATATCGATGCGCTGAAGAAGATGATCAGAATTGTGGCTGTAACCTCATCCCAGGTCGGAAGCCAGAGCAGCTCAACAGGAGACACTACCAAGCAGGAGACGACGATTAGGCTTATAAAGGATGAGACAAAGGATGAGGGTGGAATTGAGTCAGGCACCGAGTCCGGAACTGCAACAAGCAGTGACAACTACGACGACTGGAACTGATCCTGCCTATGGAAGCAATACAGAGCTACTGCATAGGAGAAAGCCATAAGGATGCCGGCAAACCCCGCCAGGACTGCAGCCTGGCGGAGTCCGCTGGCCTCTTCACCATCGGCGTTATCTGTGACGGGCATGGCGGTGAGCGCTATTTCCGGAGCGATGTCGGCGCGCGGGCGGCCTCGGCCGCGGCGAGGAAATGCGCTGAGGAGTTTGTCAGAAACGCTGACGAAAGTCTGTTCCGTGACGCTCCGTTCACACAGTTTGGAACAGCGGCCGCAGAAGCTGAAAAGAAAAAGTCCGGCAGGAGCGATGTCCGCGATGCCATGTTCCGGCAGCTGTTTGCTTCCATAATCTTTGACTGGCGTAAGAATGTCGAGAGCCACGCCAGGGCAAATCCTGTTTCAGACAACGAAAGAAAAAAAGTGCCTCAGGAGCATATTGAGGCATTTGAGAAGACCGACGGGGATGGCAACCGTACCGGGATTGAGAAGACCTACGGCTGCACGCTCATCTGCTTTGTGCAGACAAAGAGCTACTGGTTTGCCTTCCATATCGGCGACGGGAAATGCATCTCCTTCTCTGCTGACAAAGACGGCCATATCAGCTGGGACGAGCCTGTCCCGGAGGACAGAGAGTGCTTCCTTAACACCACTACCTCCATCTGCGACGCGAACGCCATAAATGAGTTCAGGTACTGCTATGGCGGCAGGAACACCTTCCCTCTCGCAGTCTTCCTCGCATCTGACGGAATCGACGATTCCTTCGGCGAGGACAGCAACCTGGCGAACTTCTATGTCCAGATCCTGAAGAAGATCGTGAGATCCTCACCTGATGAGGCAAAGAGTGAGCTTGACAGCACGCTTCCCGAGCTGAGCGTGCACGGCAGCAAGGACGACAAGTCCGTGGTGTGCTGCTTTGACGAGGAGAGGCTTAAGCCATTGGAAAATGGCCTTGTCGAGTGGCAGTGCAAGAATGTCCAAAGAGCTATCGATGAGCTTAAGAAGGGCGGCACAGAATCATCTGACAGCCTCGAGAAGAAAAAGCTTGAGTTCAAACTCATTAAGCTCCGTTCAGAGCTTGGAGATCCCAGTGACTACCTGAAGCTTGCCTGGCTCTATGAAAACGGGACCGGAGTCAGCCAGAATGACAGCGAGGCTCTTGAGTGGTACCGGAAGGCCGCCGAGAAAGGAAATGCCGATGCGCAGATTGAGCTTGGCAAGAGGTACTTTGAGGGCCGCGGAGTTGAGCAGAAATACTCCACTGCAGCGGAGTGGTACCGCAAGGCTGCAGAGCAGGGCATTGCTAGAGCACAGTATCAGCTCGGCCTGATGTACTCCCAGGGACAGGGCGTTGAGCGGAATTATGTGGAGGCTGCTGAATGGTACCGGAAGGCCGCGGAGCAGGGCTCAAAGGAGGCTCAGAGAAGCCTTGCCGGCCTGTTCGAGTACGGAAAAGGCGTCGGACAGAGCTATGCTGAGGCTGAGAAGTGGTACCTGAAGGCTGCCGGGCAAGGCTCAAAGGAGGCTCAGTACTCCCTGGGGTTAATCTACGCATACGGCAAAGGCGGCCAGCAGAGCAATACTGAAGCGTTCAGATGGTTCCATAAGGCCGCGGAGCAGGGCTATCCCCCTGCCCTTTACCGCCTTGGCTCAATGTATGAGTATGGTACCGGCATATCTCAGAATGACGAAGCTGCTCTTGAGATGTACCGGGAGGCTGCTGAGAAGGGAAACAGGTGGGCCCAGCGTCATCTTGGCTATCTGTACAGCAGCGGAATAGGTGCTGAGCAGAACCTTCTGGAGGCCGAGAAGTGGTACCGGAAGGCCGCGGAGCAGGGGGACGCCGCCGCCCAGGTCGGACTTGGCGAAATGTATTACGCAGCTGACTGCCTTGGGCAGGACTTTGCCGAGGCTCTCAAATGGTTCAAAAAAGCTGCCGGTCAGGGCAACGCTCAGGCCCAGTACCGGCTCGGTGAAATGTACCGCGATGGGAACGGGGTCAAGGCAGATCTGAACCTGGCATTCATGTTCTTCAGCATGTCAGCAGAGAACGGAAACAGAAAGGCCCTGAAGTCCATTGATGCCAAGCTTCTGAAAGCTATAGGCAAAAAAGGCGGTTCTTCCTGGCTAAAGTGGCTGTTAAACAAATAGTAGCGCAATGAAAATCAGGCTGGAGTCATGATTTTCTACCATCCTTTGCCTGAATAAGGAGCCCTATATGAAGCTGCACGACGCAATGCAGAAAATCATCAGGCAGTTCGGCACGCCAGTGCTCGCGGAAAGCCGCCTGATGTCCCTCCTTGCCGACTACAAGGCCTTTGATGACTTCCCTGCCATGAAGGACGTCATGAAGGAGATCCTCTCCGGCGGCTTCGGAAAGGAGCTCAGCAGCCGGAGCAAGGGCACGGATGACACGGAGTTCCTCTCATACGCTGAGACCGTCCGCAAATCCCTCGTCTCTGAGAAGCACTTCAAAGAGGATTTTGCCCGCTACGCGGTTGAGAGCATCGAGTTCGCCATGGGCATCATCCCCGATGCGGCTGAGCCCTCAGACCATGGCTATGATCCCTATGAGAAGCCGGCGCCCGCAGCCAGTGAGAGCACTGCGGCAGAGAAGAGCTCCTCCTCAGGGAGCGGCAGCTCTGAGAGCGGTGAGTCAGGGTCATCCGCTGGCTGGATTGTCGCGGCAGCCGCCGCTGCCGCAGCAGCTGCAGGCGGCCTCATCTGGTTCCTCGGCCGCAAAAAAAATAGCCAGTGCTGCGGCGGGCTGACTATCCCTTACCTTCAATACCACAGTCAGGAGTCCTGATATGAAACTTCATGAAGCTCTGCGGCAGATCGTCCGCGATTTCGGCACGGAAGTCCTCTTTGAGGAGCGCCTGATCCCGCTGCTATCAGACTGTAAGGCCTTTGAGGAGTTTCCCGATATGAAGGAGGTCCTGAGCGCCTTTGTCGCTGACGGCTTCGCGAAGGAGCTCTGCGGGAGAGGCGGGGCCGGCTGCGCTTATCAGTCTTTCGCGGACAGCCTCAAAAGCTCATTTGCCGGGAAGCGCCATTTCAGGAATGGGTTCGCGGATTACGCCGCTGACTCCGTCGCCTTTGCCCTGTCTCTTATTTCCACAGTTGACGAGCCCACGGAGCACGGCTTTGATTCCTCAGTCAGCCAGGATGGCCAGATGGCCATCGAGGATGAGATCGCGGAGCTCGTGAGCCTCTCGGATAAATACTATTACGGCCGCGGCGTCAGGCAGAACTACACCGAGGCCATCAGGTACTGCCGGAAGGCCGCCGGGCTCGGGCATGTTCCCTCGCAGTACCGCCTCGGCTCCATGTATGAGTCCGGGCTCGGCACCGGGAACGATTACGCAGAGGCCAGAACATGGTATCTGAAGGCCGCCGAGCAGGGGAGCGCCGATGCGCAGTCCGCCCTGGGGCGCATGTACCGGGACGGCGAGGGCACCGGGCAGGACTATGCTGAGGCGCTCAGGTGGCTCAGCAAAGCCGCGGAGCAGGGCAGCGCCATCGCGGAGTTCACCCTGGGCAATATGTACCAGAGCGGCCAGGGCGTGGAGGCGTCTGATGAAGAGGCGCTCAAATGGTACCGGAGGGCCGCGGAGAAGGACGATAGGCATGCGCAGTGCTCGCTTGGCCTCATGTACCTCAAAGGGCAGGGCACAGCCGCTGACGAGGACGAGGGTGTCAGATGGCTGCAGAAAGCCGCCGGGCAGGATGATGATCAGGCGATCTATACGCTGGGCTGCCTGCACCTTGACCGCATGCTCCGTGGCGGGCCGGGCAGTGAGGAGGACTGCGCCGAGAGCATAAGGCTCCTCAGAAGGGCTGTGGATCTCGGGAACGGTGAGGCAGCGCTCGTGCTGGGGAATATCTTTTATGAGGGCAAGGCGGTTCCCCAGGACCACAAAGAAGCGCTCAGGCTCTTCCGGAAGGCCGCGGAGCAGGGCTCTGCCCAGGCGGAGCTTATGATCGGCCTGATTTACGCGGAGGGCAAAGCCGTCGCGCAGGACTTTTCGGAGGTCCACAGGTGGATAAAGAGGTCCGTCGGGCACGGAAACTCCGAGGCGAAGGACATTCTTGAGTGGATTGAGAAGCGCTGATCCGGAGGAAGTTCCCTTCCCATCCTATGGCGCCATCCGCTCTGGATCATCCCCGTTCACCGGCGCCATCCTTCAGACACACGCAGAATGCGCCCGGAAACTGAGCAGAATCTGGCCGTTTTTCCCGGGAGAGGGCGATTTCACTTAAAATATCCAAAATTTACCCGGACGAGGCGCAGAAGATGAGCGATGCTGAATATTTGGACCTGCTTCCCAACTGGTGGAGCAGTGAGTGGGCGAAGGGACTGCTCCAGAAGTTCAGCACGGAGGAGCTCAATCAGGGCCGCCGGCTCCTCACTGACCGCTTTTATTACGTTGTAAACGCCGCCGGAAAGGGCCCGGTGTACTGCTATGGTCACTGGATGACCGCGAAGCTCCGCTCTGTCCGCTATCTGCCTGTGGATAAGGTAATAGTCCGCAGGATCATCCTTGGAGATAAGGACGGCTGTGATGATCTGCGCCGGGGCGTCATGAATCAGGGGCTGTGGAAAAAGCTCAGCCTCAGAAAGCCTGCTCCCGCTCTCACCCTGAATGACTCCATCTCGCCGTCAGGCTCCTACTTGAAGCCGGACCGGGCCGTTCAGGAGGCAGCGGCGCTTCTCTACGCGGCCTGGATGGTAAGCTGCGATCCGGCGCTCATATTCGCCTGGCGCGGGCTCTCCCTCTATGACGATCTCTCGATCCCCCGCTTCCCGATAAAGCCTCTCCCGACAGGTGAGGTGCCGGTTGCGGACCTGAGGCTTCCAGGCCCCGAAAGGCCTGTTCCTGCTCCCGCAAAGAGCGGGCCGGCCTCCGGCAATCCTGATCCTGCCTCCGGCAGTACCGGAACCGCCTCCGCAGGTCCTCTGCCTGCCTCCGGGAAAAACGCAGCAGCATCCTCAGACGTCGCGCCTGCCGCGCCAAAGCCTCTGCCATCTGATGCGGAGAAAAGCAGGGCAGAGAAGGAGAGGTCTGAGGTCATAGGCCGCTGGGCCGCAGAGCCCAGGGTGAAGGGCTGGCTCTCCGACATCCTGCCGCCTGACGCGGATCTGAGGTCCGCCGAGAAGATTGCCCCAAGGCTGCACGGATTTCTCGCGGAGAGGGTTTACGGCGGCGTGAAGCTCACGGCGACGGCAGAGCTGCCCGGACATGTGAAAAAGGGCGTGATGCTCTTCTTTGCCTCGCAGAGCTACGGGACGTCAAGGCTCAGATCGTATTTCAGGAACCATGAGGAGGACTGCCTCGCGCTCGATCGCGGCTCCTTCAGCAGGGAGCTCTCGGATACCACTGAAAGGATCTTCCCGGGCTTCTCGGACGGGAGCAGGGACCGGCTTAAGGAAAGCGCGGATCCGGCCTCGGTGGCGCTTCTCCTCCGGGCCGCACAGGCGATGTCAAAGTACCCGAGGCTCATGTTCCTCTTCCGCGGAGTGAACATCCCGGCCGTCGCCGAGGAGATCCGCGGGGCCCGGGAGGAGCGGCAGGGCACGGGTTACGGCGGTGCCAGAAGGCGCCGGAGCGGGCTCGATCTCTTTGACGACACGCCGTACCCCCAGAAGTCCCGAGAGGGCAGGGGCTCTGGGGCGTTCATCCCCCTGAGCGCCGATCTCAAGGCGCCTTCGGGGGACGGCGCGGCAGCTCCTGATGAGACTGGCAGCGCCCCGTGGGCAGAGGGCTGGCTTAAAAAGACCGGCCGGCTCAGTGATGACGGCGTCACAGGGGATGCGAGGGCCATTCTCCGCGAGGGAAGGGCCTCGGACTTCAGCTATGATCCGAAGAAGGGCCGCGTCATCTGCGACATCACCGACGAGTTCGGCGACACCTGCCGGGTCTCGCTCTCATTTGCCAGCTACACGCTGAAGGAGCAGAGCATCATTACGGCGCTCCTCTGCCTTAACCCGAAGCTTCTCGGAGAGCTCCGCAGCGGGATCATAAGCTCAGAGCTCAGGAAGCTCTTCGCGAAGTACAGCCTCTCGCTCCTTCCTGACGGGAGCGAGGGTGTCTCCGTGAGCCGCGGCGGCAGAGAGCAGACCTGCATACTCGCCATGCTCATCAGGGCAACGCAGCTCCTTACGGAGAACCCAGCGCTCCTCATCAGCTGGCGCGGCGTGGACATCAGTGATGACAGCCTCTTCGAGCAGAGAAACCAGAAGGCTGACCCGCTCCTTGAGATCTGCGCGCCGGGCGTCCTCCCCAATGGGTTCATCAGGCTCTTTGCCGGGAACATCGCTGACGCGCCGCTCGCTGAGGCGCTGAAGCTCCTCTCCGGAAAGACCATCGGCGCTCCGAAGGCTGACGGGAAGGGGAGCGTCAGCGTAAGCGTCGGGCGCCTTAAAGGCAAAAAGACCGCGGTCCTTACCCTTTTGCCCTTCACCTGCAGTGAGGCGGGAGACCTTGCCCGGAGCCTTGACCGCAATTACTCCCTCCTAAAAAAGCTCGCGGAAGGGAGCTATCCCGCTGAGCTTGACACCCTCCTCACCGGGATCGGGGCGGAGCTCAGAGGCGGCACGCTGACGCTAGACGGACAGGACGTTACGTCTGAAATCCCTTCTGATCCGAAGCTCCTTGCCGTCATCATCAGCCTCGCGAGGCTTATAGGGCAGAAGCCGGGTCTCCTCTTTGCCTGGCGCGGCCTGCCGCTTCTACGTGTGCCGCTTGGGGAAATCCTCGCGGAGGCCGCGGGGCGGCCCGGAGACGCGCCGTTCTCCATTGACGCGCCTTCGCGGACTGACGCCTATCTCGAGAAGTCCTTCACCTCACGCGCAGGCGAGACTTCTGACGGCACGCCCTGGTGGGCCGAGGCCTTCCTTGAGAGCGCCGAGCAGAGGGGCTACTGCAGCGGGCGCGTGGACTATGACGAAGGCGAGGACGGGGATGAGGAAAAGATGCACTTCCTCCCCAACATGTGCCTCTTCTACTGCGACGTGCATTACGGCGTCGGCACGAAGCGGCTCTTTCTCAACCTCTACGAGCTCACCGATCACGGGAAGAAAGTGATCCTGGACTTCTTCAGGGAGCGCCCCGGCCTCATCAAGGCGCTGGGCATGGGCTACCTTGACCGGAGCTACCGGGAGTTTGCGGCGGCGAGGAACATCCCCCTCCTTGAGGTGAGCTGGGATGAGTACCTGGTTGGGAGCGATGACGGCTACTGCAGCAGGGATGAGCGTGAGCTCTTTGTCCGCTGGATGGTGCGCCTTCTCCGGAAGGATCCGTCGTTCATCTTCCTCAGCCGCGGGCTCGACATAAAGAAAGAGCTGGGGCTCAGCTCAGTGCCGGTCCTGCAGGAGCCCGATGAGGAGCAGCTCCGGGAGTTCGCGGCGGCTGACCAGGCGCTCCGGCGCGGGAAGGGCGCTCCTGCAGATGGAGCAGCTGAGAGCTTCCTGCCCGTCGCCTTTGCCCGCCGCTTCATCGTCAGCCTCGCGGATGACGCCATCATCGGCTATCAGCGCGACGCGAAGGCCTCGCGCATCGGAGAGGCGGAGTTCGACAGCGGTGAGCACAATATGGAGATCAGGGTAAGGCACGGCACCACCTCCTACGATACCGCCTCGCTCTACCTTGCGCCGCTCACGGATGAGGAGCAGCAGACTGTGCTTAAGGAGCTCCGGGAGGATCCGCACGCGCTCTCAATGCTCCAGGTCGGAAAGCTCGACGAGGCGTTTGTCAGGAGGCTGCAGGGCCTTGGGGTTCCCCTCATGTGCGGCGACAGCAATCAGGACCGCCTGTGGTGCTCCTGCGACAATTCTGCGAACCGGGTGTGCCGCCATGAGATCGCGCTCCTTAGGCGCACAGCGCGGCGCCTCATGAGCGATCCGCTGCTCCTCTTCACGATGCGCGGCTTTGATCTGAGCTCTGAGCTTAAGGAGCTTGGTGCCGGGAAGGGAGCGAGCGGCTCCTGGATGGCGCCCGCGGCTCTCTTAAGACTCCATCCCGAGCTTGATCAGAAGGACGGGGAGATGACAGCGGAGGACGCGCTCTACCACCTGAACCGCGCGAGCTACGCGAAGGTCCCCGCGGGGCTCTTCCGCTCGGCCTCAAGGCTCCTTTCGGAGTCCCCGGCGGGCTATGGCGGCAGTGACTGCCGCGGAGCGCTCCTGAAGGCCCTCGATTCGGCGCGCGAGTGCGCGAGGAACATGGTCAGGTCCGACACGGAGATTCTGAGCCTCCCGGATTTCAGGAAGGGGAGCGCGGAGATTTCCGCGGACGGGCGCATCCAGGACAGCGGCAACCCGCCGGCCTCCGCCCGGTTCACCGCGAGGCGGGATGACGCGGATCCGTTCTCCGGGGGATTCGTCGCGCGCGAGCTCCGTACTGACTGGTCAGGTCTCCAGAACATGAAGGCGGAGAAGGCCTTCGCGGAGTACGAGGGGCAGGCCTTCGTGCCGACGTTTGGCGGCTACCGCTTTGAGGAGATGCACAGCCTCCCCTCGGGCGTCTTCAACGGAAAGGTCAGCGCTGAGCTCCTTGACCGGGCCGGCACCGCGGCGCAGGCCATGTACGCGCTCTGCTCCCTCGCGAGGAAGCTCGTGCTCTCTGACGCCATAATGCCCTGTCCGCTCCGCGCTGAGGACGGGACGCTCTCCGTCATCTGGATCCCCTGCCTGCTCTCCCATGAGGTGCTGACGCTTACCGCCCGGGCCGGCATGCTCGCGAGAAGGCTTCTCCTCGGGAGCGTCCTGCTGCCCGATGAGGCGCTCGGCATAAAGGCAGAGGAGATGAGCGACGCGGGCTTCGGCGCGCTCGCGCTCGGGATGTTCATCAGTGACCTCGTGAGGAAGGGCTTCCTCCTCTTCATGGGCCATGTCCAGGCCTCCTGGAGCCGCGCAGAGAGGGAGACTCCGGAGCTCCTCCTTCTGACTCTGAGCTACTGGAAGTACAGCGGCATAGGCAGCATCGCCTCTGAGCGCGTGGAGAGCTCGCTCGGGCAGTGGCTCGCGCCGCTCTTCATCGGGCTCACCGGCATGCGCCCGGTCCTGATTCTCGGTACCTCCATCGGGCCCGATCTCAGCATCCCCGACGCCGAGGAGAGGCTCCGGAGCGGCGGCGAGCAGGCCATCGCTGACGCGGAGAAGGCGGAGGATGAGAAGTCCAAGGAACAGGATGAAGCCCAGGAGGACGCCTCTCTCGGGGATGACGTCTCCGCTGAGATCACCATGGGCTTCATCGACCGCTCTGACGGGCGCTACGTAAGCTTCGCGGATGTCCCGGTGCTTGACGCCGGGAAGCGCGGCGAGTGCCGTGCCGCCGCGGCGCGCATCGCCTCGCTCCTCCCTGAGGCCTCGGACATTGTCTCCGGGAAGTCTGACCGCGCGGTGCTCTCCCTTGACGCGCTGCAGAAGGCGCTCTTCGAGATCCTCCCCGCGCTGAAGCTGAGCGGCGCGCTTGTCGTGCTCCCCAGGTCTCTCAGGCAGATCCTGCGCCCCGCGGCCGTCGCCGACATGGGCCTGCAGAAGGGCTACCGGGAAGGCAGCGGCCTCATGAGCCTCGCCTCGCTCCTCTCGTTCAACTGGAGGGCGACGCTGGGCGGCCGGCAGATCACGGATGAGGAGTTCGCGGAGCTGCAGAGGCACGCCGGGCACCTGGTGCGCTTCGGGAACGACTTCGTCTACGCGAGCGCCTCCGAGATTGACGCCATCCTGAAGCGCCTCAGCGGCAAAACGCAGCGGCCATCCAGGCTCAGGCTTCTCGAGGCCGCGCTCTCCGGGACCTATGAGGGGAGCGAGGTCTTCATGGACGATGAGATCCGGAAGGCTGTTCAGGAGGAGCTGAAGACTCCTCCCGCGAAGGTTCCCGATGGGCTCAACGCCACGCTCCGCCCTTACCAGGAGCGCGGCTACTCCTGGCTCATGCACAACCTCCGCGCCCGGATGGGCTCAATAATCGCAGACGACATGGGGCTCGGGAAGACCGTGCAGGTCATCGCGGCCCTCGAGGCGCTCCGCGCCGCGGGGGAGCTCGAGAAGAGGCAGGCCCTCATCGCGGTGCCCGCCTCGGTCGTCATCAACTGGACACGAGAGCTCAGGCGCTTCGCGCCTGAGATGACGGTCAACGTCTACTACGGCACCGGGCGCTCCCTGGAGCCCCAGACCCATGTGCTCCTCACGACCTACGGCACGCTCCGGCAGGACATTGAGAAGCTCAAAGATAAGAAATGGCGCGTCGCCATTGCGGACGAGGCGCAGAACATCAAGAACCCTGGATCCCAGATCTTCCAGGACATGTGCCTTCTTCAGACCGACTCCTCGATTGCCATGTCCGGTACTCCTGTGGAGAACCGCCTCGCGGACTACTGGGCAATCATGGAGTTCGTGAACCCCGGGCTCTTCGGCACGCTGGGCTCATTCATCTCAGACTACGCGCAGCCAATTGAGCGGAGCCGCGACGCTGACGCCGTTAAGAGGCTCCGGAGCGTTACGGCGCCCTTTATCCTGAGGAGACTTAAGACCGACAAGAGCGTCATCGCGGATCTCCCGGACAAGATAAGCTCCGACCGCTTCTGCGAGCTTACCCCGGAGCAGGCGGCGATGTACCAGTCATTCGTGAGCAACGGCCTTGAGGGAGTTACCGAGACCCTCTCGCAGATGGAGAGGAGCGCGATGGTGCTGAAGCTCATCTTAAGGCTCAAGCAGATCTGCGACGCGCCGGAGCTTTTCTCGAAGGATCCCAAGATCACCGGGCCCTCGCACTCCGGAAAGGCGGAGATGCTTCTTGATCTCCTCAGGGAGCTTGCTGAGAGCGGCCAGAAGGCCATAGTCTTCACCCAGTTCCGGGAGATGGGAGAGCTCCTCGTGTCCTGGATCGGGGAGAGGCTAGGCACTGAGCCGGACTTCATCCACGGCGGAGTAAGCGTTAAGAAGCGTCAGGAGATGGTTGACCGCTTCCAGAACGATCCGGAGAACCGCGTCATGGTGCTCTCTCTGAAGGCCGCGGGCACCGGTCTCAACCTCACGGCGGCCTCCGCGGTCATCCACTACGACCTCTGGTGGAACCCGGCTGTGGAGGATCAGGCCACGGACCGCGCCTACCGCATCGGGCAGAACAAGAACGTCATGGTCTACCGCTTCATCTGCGCCGGCACCTTCGAGGAGAAGATCAACGAGATGATAAATTCGAAGAAGGAGATCGCGGAGCTTACCGTGCAGAAGGGCGAGAGGTGGCTCGGCGACCTCTCGAAGAGCGAGCTCAGGAGCTTCCTCTCCATGACATCGGGCTGAGCGGTATCCGGCGCAGGGCATGAAAGGCGCCCGCATTTTGAGCGGACGCCCGGGGAACTGTTTCTTTGCCGATTCTCTGCCGCTATGCCTTAAAATAGAATGAGTAACTTCAGAATAAGGCGCAGCACATGACAGATGCAGTATATATGGACCTGCTCCCCACCTGGTGGAGCCGGGAATGGGCGCAGGAGAGGCTTGGAGCATTCACCGAATCAGAGCTTGAGAGAGGCCGTCTGCTGCTCTTAAGCGGCTGCTTTACGGAAGTGTCCGCGGACGGCAGCCGTCCGGTGTACTTCTTCGGCGAGAAGACGAGCACCAAGCTGCGCTCTGAGCGCTACAGCGAGAATGACAGGCAGCGGATCATCGGGATTATCCAGCGGAACCAGCGCTGGTGCGAGGATCTGCGGAAGGGCGTGATGAGCGAGGAGCTTTGGGAGACGCTGAGCAGCAGCAGGCTCTCCCCGGAGCTTACTTACGATGATGACCTCTCGACCACCAGCAAGGCGCCCCGCATCAATAAAGCCGAGTACAGCGCGGCGGGGCTCCTCTGCGCCGCCTGGCTCATAAGCTGCGATCCGGCCCTGATGTTCGCCTGGCGAGGCCTGAACCTCTACGGCAAGCTGCAGATCCCAAGCCTTCCGGTAAAGCCGCTGTCCTTGGGCAGAAGGCCCGCGCGCTCGATAATCCTGCCGGCCGCCCAGGAGTCCGGAGCCGCAGGCAGCTCTGCGGCGGGAGGCGACAAGGAAAGGGGCGCGGTCCTGAACCGCTGGGCATCACTGCCGCTCACGCTCGCCTGGCTTAAGAAGCTGCTCCCCGGACGGGGGGATCTCAGCGCGGCTGATGAGCTTGCGCCGAAGCTCACTGGCCTGAAGGCTGACATCAGGTCAGACGGTACGACCATCAGCGCGGTGCTTCCTCTGGCGGATGGCTCCGGAAAGACCGTCTCGCTGTCAATGGAGGTTTTTGACTACTGGACCAGAAACCGGCTCGGCAACTATTTCACAAACCGTGATGAGGAGTGCGTCAGCCTCGCGAAAAACCTCCTGAGCCCTGAGTTCGGGGTCGCGCTTGACCGGATGTGCGGCGGGCGCCTCCAGGGCGGGAACGGCACCCGCCCCTGCGACACTCTTCTGGAGAGCTCAGAGCCGGCCGCGCAGGCGCTCGCGCTCCGCGTCGCGGCAGCCATGTCGAAATACCCGAGGCTCATGCTTTACTGGCGCGGCTTTGACCTTCTCTCCTACGCGCGCTACCACGAGAGGGTGGCGTCAGATCAGACTGATTACGGAACCGGCAGGAGGAGGCGCTATGGCATCTATGACGGTAAGCCCGTAGGGATCGCCGGCGGAACAGGCTTCCTCAGCGATCTGAGGACCCCTGATGACAATGCGGCAGAGGCGCCTGATCTGCCGGGGAGCGCCCCGTGGGCTGAGAGCTGGATTGGAAGCTTCGATCTCATGGGCTACGATGATGTCGCGGGAGCCGCCCAGGCGGCCCTCCGCGAGGGCAGAGTGAGTGACATCGCGCCTGATCCGGAGAACGGCCGCCTTCTCTGCGAGGTTGCTGACGAGCTTGGCGGCAAACAGACGGTATCGCTCCCGTTCGCGGCCTGGAGCGAAAAGGAGCGCGGCCTGGCCGCGGCTCTCCTCTATCTCAATCCCGCGCAGCTCACTGAGCTCAGGGACGGCGTCATCAGCGCGGATCTGCAGAGTCTGCTCGATAGATACTCCCTGAGGCTCCTCCCGGAGGCGTACGATGGATCATACCGGGGCAATGAGGAGGCGCGCCGGACTCCGTTCAAGGCGAGGGTCCTCGCCGCGCTTATCAGGGTGACGCAGGCCCTCTCGGCTGATCCGCTGCTCCTCCTCAGGTGGCGCGGGTTTGATGTGTCTGATGGGAGCCTCTTTGAGAAGGACCGCATCTCCCCGGCGACTCTCCTTGAGGTCTGCGCCCCGGGAAGCCGCGCGAGGGACTTCATAGGGCTTTTTGTCCAGGATGTGAACAGCGCGCCGGTTGCCGACGCGGCCCGGCTCATTTCGGAGGAAGTCATCGGCGCCCCCGCCTGGGACGCCAAGGGCGGAGTGAAGGTGATCTGCCGGACGGACTCCGGAAGGAAGAACCTGCTCCTTCACCTGAAGCCATTCACCTGCAGGGAGGCAGCTGAGATTACAGACTTTCTTGACCGGCGCTACAGCGTATTCCAGAGCATCGCGGAGAGGAAGATCCCTGAGGCGCTTGAGGAGCTGATCTCAGGAATGGGAGCCGGGCTCACGGGCGGAGAGCTTCTGCTTAAAAATGAGGACGTGGGCGCCAATGCCACGTCAGATCCGCTCATCCTCGCCGTTATCCTGAAGCTCGCCGCTGAGATCGGGCGTGATCCCGCGCTCCTGTTCGCCTGGCGGGGACTCCCGCTTGGCAGCGTGCCGCTCGGGCAGATCCGCACGGAGCTCGCCGGGAAATCCCCCGATGAGCCGTTCATCATCGCCCCTCCCAAAAAGGCTGACCGCTACCTGCAGAAGACTGTCTCCCGCTTCGAGAAGGAGCTGAAGAATGACACAGTCTGGTGGGGCAGGAGCTGGCTTGACGAGGACAGGGAAAATGACAATGAGTACAGCTTCCGCAATATCATTGTGAGCCGCCCCAGGCCCGTTGACGTGTCTGGCCTCACCCTCTCCTTCCTTCCCAACCTGCAGCTCCTCTCCTGCACCGTGACAGACGGAAAGGAGAAGAGGCAGCTTCTCCTGCACATGCACGATCTGGACGCCGGCGAGAAGGAGCAGATCCTGAAGTTCTTTGAGAAGCGCCCGGCGCTCGCGAAGGCCCTCGGGCAGGGCTACCTTGACCGGAGCTTCGGCGAGTTCGCGAGATCAAAGCGCATCTCCATCCTGGGGACCAGCCATGAGGATTACATTTACCGTGATGGCAGCGGCAGCAGCATGTCAGATGACTATGGCGTGTTTGCGAGGCTGCTGAAGCGCGAGGTCGTGAAGGATCCCACGCTGATGTTCCTCTGGCGCGGCCTTGACATCAGGCGGAAGCTGAGGCTAGGCGGGACGCCTGCGCCGCTGCAGGAGCCTGACGCTGAGGCGCTCCGGGCGCTTGACGCCGCCTTAAAGGAGACGAAGAGCGGGAAGGGAGCGGCGGCAGGGGGCAGCTCCGGCGGCTTCATCATGAGGTCATTCGGCCGCCGCCTCATCGCGGGGCTCGCGGAAGACGCGGTAACGGGCTACCTGCGTGACGCGAAGGCCTCGCGCATCCGCGAGGCCTCGTTCAGCAGCGAGTCGGGGAAGACCGAGCTCTCCGTCTGGCACGGCACCACGTCGTACGACCGCGCCTCGCTGAGCCTTGATCCCTTTACCGACTGGGAGAAGGAGACGGTCCTCACTGAGCTCAGGAATGATCCGCACGCGCTCTCGCTGCTGCAGGTCGGAAAGCTCGATGAGGAGTTCGTAAGGAGGCTGCAGTCTCTCGGGATCCCGCTCATGTGCGGCGAGAGCACCGGTGACCGCATGGGCTGCACCTGCCGGTATTCCTTCGGAGTGGTGTGCCGCCATGAGATCGCGCTCCTCAGGCGCACGGCGCAGCTCATCGAGAGCGATCCGGCGCTCCTCTTCGCGATGCGCGGCCTCGACATCAGGGCGGAGCTTAAGAAGCTGGGCGCTGAGAGCGGCTCATCCGCCTGGATGAGGCCGGAGGCGCTCCTCACCATACATCCTGAGCTCAATGCGGATGACACGGAGGACGCGACGCCTGAGGACGTCCTGCACCATCTGAACCGCGTGAGCTTCGCCAAGGTCCCGGCGGGGCTCCTGGGATCCGCCATGAGGCTCCTCGCGGCGTCGCCCTCGGGCTGCGTGATCGCTGACTGCAAGGCTGAGGTCTCGAAAGCGCTCGATGAGGCGCGTGAGTGCGCGAAGGAGATGATCCGCTCTGATCTTGAGATAAGCGCGCTACCTGACTTCACCAGAAGCCCCGCGATCATCAGTGGCGGCTCTGTCATAGACGGCGGAAGCCCGAGCCCCTGCACTCTCTTCAATATCACCCGGGAGACAGATGACACCTGGGCCCGTGAGTATGTTCTGGAGAGGTCCGGCTTCGCCTCAGTGGGTTCTGAAACCGCGATTCCGGAGAATATCCACGCTGAGTACCGGGGCATGGCATTCATCCCGCGCCGCGACTGGAGCGACTTCGAGGAGATGCACTCCCTCCCCGCGGGATGCTTCAACGGCAGGATCACCGCGGAGGTCCTCGATAAGGCAGGCACCGCGGCGCAGGCCATGTACGCGCTCTGCTCGGTCGCGAGGAAGCTGGTGCTCGCGGGCGCCGTAATGCCCTGTCCCATCCGCTCTGACGAGGGGAAGCTCTCCGTCATCTGGATCCCCTGCCTCATGGCGCACGAGGTGCTGACCCTCACCGCGCGCATCGGCATGCTCGCGAGGAAGCTCCTCCTCGGGAAGGCCATTATCCCGGGAAGCGCTCTCGGGGTTAAGGCGGAGGAGCTGAGCGACGCGGGCTTCGGCGCGCTCTCGCTCGGCATGTTCATCAGCGATCTCGTGCGGAAGGGCTTTGTGAGGCACGTCGGGCGCTCGCAGGCGGCCTGGAACCGGATCTCCTCGGAGACGCCGGAGCTCATCCTCCTGATGATGGGCTTCTGGGGCAGCCCGGACATCGCCGCGGCCCCGCTAAAGAGAATTGAGAGATCTGTAGGGCAGTGGCTCGCGCCCCTCTTCCTGGGACTCACCGGCATGCGGCCGGTCATCATCCTCGGCACGTCCGCCGGGCCTGATCCCGAGATACCCGACGCGGAGGAGCGGCTCCGGAAGGGCGGCGAGGAGGCTATTCTCGATAAGGAGAAGTCTGAGGACGCTGAGTCTCCGGAAAAGGAGGAAGTGCCTGAGGACGCGGAGGTGGAGGACGATGTCTCCGCTGAGATTTCCCTTGGGTTCATCGACCGCGATGACGGGCGCTACATAAGCTACGCCGAGGTTCCGGGTCTTGACGCCGGGAAGCGCGGCGAGTGCCGCGCCGCGGCAGCGAGGATCTCGGCGCTTCTTCCGGAGGCGGCGGAGATAATCTCGGGAAGGTCCGAGCACGCGGTGCTCCCGCTTGAGGCGCTGCAGAAGGCGCTCTTCGAGATCCTCCCCGCACTGAAGCTGAGCGGCGCGCTGGTAGTTCTTCCCCGTGAGATGAGAAGAATTTTAAGGCCGATGGCCATGGCGAGCCTGGGCCTCCAGAAGGGCTACAAGGGCGGGAGCGGCCTCATGAGCCTCACCTCGCTCCTCACCTTTGACTGGAAGGCGACGCTCGGCGGGCAGGAGATCACCGAGGAGCAGTTCGCGGAGCTCAGGAAGCACGCCGGGCACCTGGTGCGCTTCGGGAACGACTACGTCTACGCGAGCGCCTCCGAAATCGACGCCATCCTGAGGCGCCTCAGCGGCAAAACGCAGCGGCCATCCAGGCTCAGGCTTCTCGAGGCTGCGCTCTCCGGGACCTATGAGGGCAATGAGGTCTTCATGGACGAGAAGATCCGGAAGGCCATCAATAAGGAGCTCAAAACCCCGCCCGCGAAGGTGCCGGAGGGGCTCAATGCCGAGCTCAGGCCATATCAGGAGAGGGGTTACTCCTGGCTGATGCACAACATCAGAGCCAGGATGGGCTCCATCATCGCGGACGACATGGGACTCGGGAAGACCGTGCAGGTCATCGCGGCCCTGGAGGCGCTCCGCGCCGCGGGGGAGCTTGAGAAGAGGCAGGCGCTCATCGCGGTGCCCGCCTCGGTCGTCATCAACTGGACACGAGAGCTGAGGCGCTTCGCGCCGGAGCTCTCGGTCAACGTCTACTACGGCACGCAGCGCTCGCTCGAGCCTCAGACACACGTGCTCCTCACGACCTACGGGACTCTCCGGCAGGACATCGAGAAGCTCAAGGATAAGAAGTGGCGTGTCGCCGTCGCCGACGAGGCGCAGAACATCAAGAACCCCGGATCGCAGATCTTCCAGGACATGTGCCTTCTTCAGACCGACTCCTCGATCGCCATGTCAGGTACTCCCGTGGAGAACCGCCTCGCTGACTACTGGGCAATCATGGAGTTCGTGAATCCCGGGCTCTTCGGCACGCTGGGATCGTTCACCTCAGACTACGCTCAGCCCATTGAGAGAAACCGCGACGCGGATGCCGTAAAGCGGCTCAGGAGCGTTACGGCGCCCTTCATTCTGAGAAGGCTCAAGACGGACAAAAGCGTCATCGCTGATCTTCCGGACAAGATAAGCTCCGACCGCTTCTGCGAGCTTACCCCGGAGCAGGCGGCCATGTACCAGGAGTTCGTGAGCGACGGGCTCGAGGGAGTAACCGAGACGCTCTCGCAGCTTGAGAGAAGCGCGAGGGTGCTGAAGCTCATCCTCCGGCTCAAGCAGATCTGCGACGCGCCGGAGCTCTTCTCGAAGGATCCGAAGATCACCGGCCCCTCCCACTCGGGCAAGGCCGGGATGCTCCTCGACCTCCTTGGGGAGCTTATTGAGAACGGGCAGAAGGCCATCGTCTTCACCCAGTTCCGGGAGATGGGCGACCTCCTCATGTCATGGATTGGGGAGAAGCTCGGCACTGTCCCGGACTTCATCCACGGCGGCGTCTCAGTGAAGAAGCGTCAGGAGATGGTTGACCGCTTCCAGAACGATCCGGAGTCCCGCGTCATGGTGCTCTCTCTGAAGGCCGCGGGCACCGGGCTCAACCTCACGGCGGCCTCGGCGGTCATCCACTATGACCTCTGGTGGAACCCGGCTGTGGAGGATCAGGCGACGGACCGCGCCTACCGCATCGGGCAGAATAAGAACGTCATGGTCTACCGCTTCATCTGCGCCGGAACCTTCGAGGAGAAGATCAACGAGATCATCAACTCCAAGAAGGAGATCGCGGAGCTTACCGTGCAGAAGGGTGAGAAGTGGCTCGGCGACCTCTCGAAGAGCGAGCTCAGGAGCTTCCTCTCCATGAGCCAGGGCTGAGCATCGCAGTAAAACGGCCGGCAGCGCCGCCGGCCTCAGATGTCCCGAAGGTGGCCCTGAGAGGCCTCCTCCGGGATTTTTTTTGCCACTGTGGGCGGTAACAGACTCATGGTTCATCGCAGTGCCGTTCCTGCCATTGCCCAGAGAATCAAAGCTCTTGAAGAAGTTTCTGCTGAAACTGACTGTGTCCTGAACTTTGATTTGGACACTCTGTTTCTTGGCTCTGTGGTTCCTCTGCTTGAGGAGATTACATCAAAATACAAGACCGGCATTTTCGGAGTCAGTGAACGTGAGAATCGTAACAGATGGATGAAGCAGATGAATCTCAAGGAGGTAGTTAACACTCCGCTGTATTTCAACACCGGACTTATGTGCTACAAGGCTGACTGCAAAGGACTGTATCAGAAATTTATCACCGAACTGGAAAA
>JAEEGL011498778.1_pt1 | contig 24838 bp, 16 predicted proteins | sample 9134231 | NCBI WGS metagenome assembly JAEEGL01 (sample SAMN16246548, study PRJNA631951) | gut metagenome | biome: gut microbiome; feature: rumen; material: fiber-attached | host: Bos | place: Iran: Karaj | collected 2018-10
AAGTAAAAAAGTCCACGTCCTGCCGGAAAGCTATCTTTTTCAAATCAGGATGCCGCTGCAGTGATCGATCTCGTGCTGGATGATCTGCGCCGTGAAGCCGGTATAGCTTTTTCGCTGTGTGCGGAACTGCTCGTCCTGATACTCCACCCGGATGCTGCGGTACCGTGTGGTCTTCCGCATACCGGCCAGAGAAAGGCAGCCTTCCTCCGCTTCGTAGGGTCCGGATCGTCGGACGATCTCCGGATTGAGCATTACGACAGCGGTGCCATTATCATCAAAAATGATGATCCGCCTGGAAATGCCGATCATATTTGCCGCCATGCCCACGCAGCCTTCACGGTGTACAGCCAGCGTGTCCCGCAGATCGCGGACAGCGGGCAGATCCAGAGCTGTTGCCGGTGCAGACTTCTGCGACAGAAAAACGGGGTCTTTTACAATGGGCCGGACCATGTTCGCACCTCTCAGAGTTCCGCCAGGATGGCTTTGCCTTCGTCCACTTCCGCGCGATGCTGCCGGACGAAGATGATACGCATCCCATAGTCCGGGTTTTCAGAGATCCAGTCTCTGCAGGCTGTCAGCGCAATCCGCCAGGCTTCATCCACCGGGTATCCGAAAATTCCGGAGGAAATCAGAGGGAAGCCGACGGAATGGCAGCCGTTCTCTCTGGCGCGGTCCAGTGCCGCCCGGTAGCAACTGTAGAGCTGTTCAGGTTCTCCGTTTTCACCGCCCCGGTATACCGGGCCGACCGCATGGATGATGTATTTGTTGTTCGTCATATTGCAGGCAGACGTGATCACCGCACCGCCCGTTTCACAGCGGCCGATCTTCGCACATTCAGCCGCGAGAAGACGGGTGCCTGCCGCTTTGAAAATGGCTCCGCAGACCCCGCCTCCTTCGGCAAGCCAGTTGTTGGCTGCATTCACCACCGCATCGGTATGCAGGTTTATGATGCTGTTTTTATGGATCTCGATCGTACCCGCCGGGCTTTTCTGCAACTGTGTGTATTTTGCATTGCTCCCTCTGGCTTTTTCCACCGGGTACTTGGCTTCGTTCTTCACCATTTTTGCCAGGACGATTTCATCCTCGTCCAGTTCCAGGGCATCCAGCAGGTCGCGGCAGTAAACAAGAACGTCTGCCAGTTCCTCTTTCACATGCTCCTGATCAAAATCTGTCTCACTCCACTGGAAACACTCCAGCAGTTCGGCCGCCTCGAGAACGATGGATTTGGCAAGATTCGCCGGTGTATGGAACTTTTCCCAGTCCCGATCCGCTGTGAACTTTCTGATGCGGTCGATGGTGTCCTGTTTCATGTTTCTTCTCCGTTCCCTTTGATTTCCAGAGTATTGTAGCAGACCGGAACCCGCTTGTACAGATTCGGTCCTCTGCTTTCATTTCCGGTAAGGGATCTTCGTCCTGTAAAAAAGTGCTGATCTGTGTTGACCTGCGCAGAGAAAAAATGATAGAATAAATTTATTAAACAAGTAAAAAATAAAAAAGGAGCAAAAAAACATGTCAGAATATGGATTCAACATTTTGCGTGATAACGGCTTCAAAAACGTGGTAGAGGACGGCAAGGTCACCGGATTCCAGGTCCGGGTCACCGTCAGCTACTACAGAGGTATCCAACTCTCCCAGGTGGGCGGCTACCGCGTGATTGTCGATGGTGAGGAATTCGGGATGGACAAGATCCGTATGTCCATCGACGGCGTGAACTTCTACAATGCAGCTCAGCTGGCGCAGAGGTCTGACGTCTCCTGGGACTTCGGTGTCCGCGCTTATCTTCGCATCGAAAAACCGGGCGGACTCACCCGCGGCCGGCATATCATCAAAGTCATGGCCAACGTCATGGTCCCCTACCTCGGGCCGAACGGCATCTGGAGCTGGCAGACCCGCGATATGACCATGGTTGCTCCGGAAGTCTCGGAACCGGACAGCCCTATCCAGTACGGCGTTTCCCTCTACAGCTATCAGATCGAGCAGCTCAACCGCCAGCTCACACTGGAGGAGATGTTCGAAGAGGTACGGGATATCGGTGCGGACGGCATCGAGATCATTCCGCAGGCGCAGATCCCCGATTTCTGGAATATGAGCGACGCTTTTGTGGACAACTGGTTCCAGCTGCTTGACAAATACAGCCTCAAGCCCATCGCTTTCGACTCCTTCTGCGAGGAAAACACGCTGTACAAACTCTCAGGCCGCGTACTCACTCTGGACGAGAAAATCGCTATCCAGAAGAAGTTCATGGACCAGGCCGTACGGCTCGGCTTCCACAAGACCCGTTCCCAGATGTGGGATCCGAAAGTCCTTGAGGCTATGATCCCCTATGCAGAGGAAAAGGATCTGGTCATCGGTATTGAGATCCACCAGCCGATGAAGATCAAGAGCGACCGACTCCAGGGTATCATCGAAATGATCGAGAAGACCGGAAGCAAGTATCTGCGTCTGGTGCCGGACTTCGGTATCTGGCAGAAGATTGCTCCGCATATCATCCTCGAAATGCATACGCGTGACGGCGCTCACTGGGAGTTGATCCAGCTGGCGCAGGAACTCACTGACAAAGGAATCAGCCGCGACGAACTCTTTGCGAAGATCCGCGAGAAGGGCGGCTGCGATGCCGATATCGAGGCTGCCGGCCGCATCTTTGGCAACTCCTACGACAACCCTGAGGATCTCAAGGACATCGTCCCTTACATCAGCCACATCCATGGCAAGGTCTGGCAGATGGAAGAGGATCTGGAGGAATGCAGCATCGACTATGCTAATCCTCTTCGCGTGCTGCTTGAGAACGGCTACCGCGGCTATATCAACACGGAGTATGAGGGCGGCCGCCATACACAGGGTGCCTACGAGGTCCGCGGTATCGAGCAGGTCCGTCGGCATCAGGCTATGATCCGCAACTACGTGACGAAATATACCCGCTGATCCCTGCTGAACAGCACAGCGGCCTGCCCTTGAAAGGCAGGCCGCTGTCTTTTTGTCTGTTTGTTTATCTGATTTCCCAGATGTTGTCGACGTATTCCTTCACGGCGCGGTCTGCTGCAAAAATGCCGCTGCGTCCCGTGTTCATGATGGACATACGGGCAAATTCCCTGTCATTACGAATGGCATCATAGAGCTTCTTCTGGCAGTCTGCATAGGCGCGGTAGTCCGCGATAAGCATATACGGATCACCGCCGTAGACCAGAGAGGAGACCAGGTCGGAATAATTCTTCCCGTCAGTGAATCCCGCGCTTATCCGGTTGAGCAGGCGCTCCAGGCCCCAGTCACGGCGAACGATGTCACCGGGGTTGTAACCGGAGGATCTCCATCGTGCGATCTCATCGGTATGCAGACCGAAAAGGAACATATTCTCGTCGCCGAGCTGCTCGTACATCTCCACATTTGCCCCGTCCAGCGTTCCGATGGTCACCGCTCCATTCATCATCAGCTTCATGCAGCCCGTACCTGATGCTTCCTTTCCGGCTGTAGAAATCTGTTCGGAGATCTGCGCCGCAGGGACAATGGCTTCCGCCGCACTCACACGGTAGTTCTCCACGAAATAAACCTGCAGTCGATCCTTGCAGATCGGATCATTCGCCAATTCTCTGGAGAGGGAGAGCAGAAGCTCGATGATTCGTTTGGCCGTCTTGTAGGCCGCTGCAGCCTTGGCACCGAAAACGAAGGTGCGCGGAACAAAGTCCATATTGGGGTCGTCGTGCAGCTGCAGCTGCATTTCCACGATGCTCATGGCGCACAGCAGCTGGCGCTTATACTCATGCAGACGCTTGATCTGAACATCGATCACGCTGTCTGGATTCAGATGATAGCTGTCGTTGCGCAGGGCAAAGTCCGCAAAACGCTTTTTGTTCTCAAGCTTGATGCGGTTCACCTGCTCGCGGACGTCCGGGTCATCTGCGAAATCGCAGAAACGGACCAGCTGTTCAGGTTTTGTGAGGTAATCCTCGCTGCCGAGTGTATCGCGGATGAGTTCATGGAGTCCGGGGTTGATCTGGGTAAGCCAGCGGCGGTGGTCAATGCCGTTGGTCACATAGGTGAACAGATCCGGCTTGATCCCGTATACATCTTTAAACAGATCGTTCTTCAGGATATCCCCGTGCAGGCGGGAAACACCATTGACCCGATAGCAGGTGGCCAGACACATATTCGCCATATGGACCTGGTCCCCGTTGATGATCAGATTGCGGCCGACACGCTCGTCGTTTCCGAATGCTTTGATCAGCTCATCACACCAGCGGCGGTTGATCTCGCAGATGATCTCCCAAAGGCGCGGAAGCAGCTGCTGTACCAGAGTCTGCGGCCATTTCTCGAGCGCTTCGCTCATGACGGTATGGTTCGTATAGGCTACCGAAGCGCGTACCAGTTTCCAGGCTTCGTCCCAGCCCAGGTTGAACTCATCCATGAAGATGCGCATCAGTTCGGGAATGATGAGTGTCGGGTGTGTATCGTTGATCTGGATGGTGTGATGCTCGGGGAAGGAGCGAATGTCGCCCCAGGTCTTCAGATGTTTGCGTACGATGTCCTGCGCTGTGGCCGATACGAAGAAATACTGCTGCTTCAGCCGGAGTGTCTTGCCTTTGATATGATCGTCCGCCGGATAGAGCACCTTTGTTATGACTTCGGCCATGGTGCGCTGCTCCATGCTCTTGATGTACTCCCCTTCAGAGAAGAGGAACATGTCCAGCGAACTGGGACTCTTCGCTTCCCAGAGGCGCAGCTTGTTGATCTTGTTTCCGCCGTAGCCCGCGATCAGCATGTCCTGCGGCAGCGCGGTGACAGAGGTATACCCGGTGTGCTGGAAGGAATAGTGCCCGAACTGATCCCAGTGGGGAGAAATCTGCCCTCCGAAGCGCACTTCCACCGCATCCTCATATTCCGGAACAAGCCAGCTGTGCATACCGGTGGTCCAGGAATCTTCCGTCTCAGTCTGCTTGCCGCCCTGAAATTTCTGCTTGAAGATACCCAGCTCATAGCAGATGGAATAGCCTGTAGCCTCCACGCCGAGCGTGGCAAGACTGTCCATGTAGCAAGCGGCCAGTCTTCCGAGACCGCCGTTGCCCAAACCTGCGTCGGGCTCTTCTTCAAAAATATCCGAAGCATTCCGACCCATTTCCTTCAGAGCTTCCGTCAGCGCTTCACCAACCCCCAGGTTGAATGCGTTTTTCATCAGGCTTCTGCCCAGAAGAAACTCCATGGACATATAGTGGACCTCTTTGCCTGGCTTTCTCTCCGGCTCCACAGCCCGATATCGGCTCATGATTTCACGCAGCACCTGGGCCGAGGCCTGGAAGACCTGCTCATCCGTGGCGTTTTCGTTCGTCACGCAGAAATACGCGCAGAGCTTGTCCTCAATCGCTCCTCTGATTTCGTCTTTGGATATCTGACTTACCATGTAGTTTTTACTCCTTGAAAAAATCGGTGCAGGGCGGATTCCGTCCGCCCTGCGCCCGGAATTGTTCTGTTCCCTCTCAGATCTTCGAATCCTTCGGGACTACGATCGGAAGCCGGCTGCTTCCGGCCAGGACCTCCCCTGCCGAAAATTCAGCGAACTTATCCGCGATCACGTAACGAAGTTCCGTATTCTTTCCCACCACGCAGCCGCGCATCAGGATGCAGTCTTTGACCTTTGCGCCTTTTTCGATGCGGACACCCGGGAAGATCACGCAGTTTTCCGCTGTTCCTTCGATGCGGCAGCTGTCGGCGAGCAGGCAGTTGCTCACTTTGGAGCCCTCGCCGTAGAAGGTGCTTACACCCTCATTGTTCTTGGTTTTCACCGGCCGCTCCTTGGGAAACAGGCTCCAGCGGTTCTCCGGGATCATCAGGTCCATATTCGCCTGGAAATACTCTCCGACTGTGCGTATGAACGAAGCATAGCCTCTGTGGACATACACCTGCATCTTTCCTCCGCCAAGCAGGAAATCCCGGATGGCTTGTTTGTGGAACTGGAACTGGTTCTTCTCTGTGGCCTTGCGGAGAATATCCAGCAGGACCGGGGTCTTCACAATGTAGCACTCCAGGGATGTCAGGCCTTCAGCGCTGCCGGAGAATCTGGCTTCCTTCACGAATCCGTCTTCACCCGCCACATATTTGTAATGCTGGCTTGGGAGTTCACGATCGCTGCAGATGGCTGTAATATCAGCATCCGAAGCCGTGTGCTGCGCCAATGCTTCGGTCAGATCGATATTCGCACAAAGGCTTCCCAGAATGAGAACCACATTCTTCTGGCGGATCTCCTCCAGATAGGTGAACACCGCATTCATGGCCTCGATTGTGCCGGAATAGTTGCCGCGGTGATATTCAGGCAAGCCAAACGGCGGCAGCAGGCGGAGTCCGCCTGTTTTGCGGTCCATGTCCCAGACCTTGCCGCTTCCCAGATGGTCCAGCAGTGACTGGTAGTCCCGCTGCATGATGACGCCCACGTCAAAGATGCCAGCGTTCATCATGGAGGAGAGGGCAAAATCGATCAGGCGGTAGCGTCCTGCAAAGGGAATGGAGGACGCGGTCCTCTTTTTTACAAGCTCTCCGAGATCCGGAGATACGTTATACGCAAAGATGATTCCTTTTGCATCAGTCATTGCCAAAGTCCTCCTCTCCAGTATACACCATGGCGCCTGCCGGGATGTGCGCCCCTTCCTTTATGATGATATCCGGTCCGCAGGTTGCCACACTCCAGCCGTCCGCGCCGTTGGGGGCTGATCCGACCACCGCGTTCTCCGAAATCACAGTGTTTTCCCCGATGATCGCATACTGCACCGTCGCTCCGGACTTGACTGCAGCGCCCGGCATCAGAACGCTGTAGAGTACGTTGGCTCCCTTTTCCACGGACACAGAACTGGAAAGCACAGAATTTTCCACATGTCCGTCGATCTTACTTCCCTCGGTGACCATGGAGTAGATGACCTCTGCGTTCTCGCCGATATAGTGGGGAGGGACCGTATCATTGCGGGAGCTGATGGGCCAGGCCGGATCGAACAGATCCAGCGTGTTGGCAGAGAGCATATCCATGTTTGCATCCCACAGGCTCTCAATGGTTCCGACATCACGCCAGTAGCCTTTGAAGCGGTATGGCCACAGTTTCTCACCTTCGCCGAGCAGTTTGGGGATAATGTTCTTGCCGAAGTCATTCGAAGAATTCGGATCCGCTTCATCCTCAATCAGAGCCTTGCGCAGCTTCGGCCAGTTGAAGATATAGATACCCATGGAAGCCAGATCGCTCTTTGGATGTTTCGGCTTCTCCTCGAACTCGCAGACATAGCCGTCCTCGCCCAGGTTCAGAATGCCGAAGCGGGTCGCTTCCTCCATCGAAACCTGAAGTACTGAGATGGTGCAGGCAGCGTCTTTCTCAAGATGCTCGCGGAGCATGTCCGAATAGTCCATCTTGTAGATATGGTCACCGGAAAGAATCAGAACGTTCTCCGGATCATACTCCTCGATGAAATTGATGTTCTGATAGATCGCATTGGCTGTTCCCGTGAACCATGAGCCCTTCTCGCCCGGCCCCAGATAGGGCGGCAGGATATAGGCTCCGCCGGTCGAGGTGTCCAGATCCCATGGCTGTCCGTTCCCGATATAGCTGTTGAGTTTCATAGGGCGGTACTGCGTCAGAACACCGACCGTGTCGATCCCCGAATTCATGCAGTTGGAAAGCGGAAAGTCGATGATGCGATACTTCCCCCCGAACGGCACACTCGGTTTCGCGACTTTCTGCGTCAGAGCATACAGTCGCGAGCCCTGCCCTCCTGCGAGGAGCATGGCTATGCATTTCTTTTTCATGGTCTGCGGTCTCTCCTTCGGTTTTATATGTATTGTTTTAATGTCAGTTTCAAGCCCCGTTGAACCGGTTCATCGCCTTTTCGGCCCCTTCTTCAATGTAACAGGCCGCGGCTTCTGCCGCCCGTCGCGCGGCATTCGCAATGTCCTCGGCATCCTGATTCCTGAATGTGGAGAGCACCCACTCCCGTGTGTCGTAATCCGGGTGCGGCGGTGAGCCCACTCCGATGCGGATGCGGGGAAATTCCTCGGTGCCAAGGCATGCAATGATATTTTTCAGGCCGTTGTGGCCGCCTGCGGAGCCTTTGCTCTTCACACGGATTCGGCCGACCGGCAACGCCATCTCGTCCGAAATAACGATCACCCTCTCTGGCGGGATCTTATAAAATCGCGCAGCCTGGGCAGCTGCCTCGCCGGAAAGGTTCATATAGGTCTGCGGTTTCATGACCAGCACCGGCTCACCGCCCAGGACACATGCGGCTGTGAGGGCCTTGAAGCGCAGGCGGTTGACCGGTGTCCCTGTTTTTTTCGCAATGGCGTCTGCCGCCATATAGCCAGCATTGTGGCGGGTCCCATCATACTTCGGGCCTGGATTCCCCAGGCAGACGACCAGCCATTTCGGGGCACTTCTTTTTTCGAAAAGCGGACTCATCCTTCGAACATGTTCCCCAGCGAGACTTCCTCGTAGATTCGGCGGATCGCTTCGGCAAAGACTGCGGCCGAGGACATGTAGGTAATCTTTTCGCAAGGCTCCGAACCAGGATAGGGAATGGTATCCAGCAGACGCAGTTCCTTCAGGCAGCTGTTGTTGATGCGTTCAAGAGCCGGTCCGGAAAGGACGCCATGGGTCGCACAGGCATAGACTTCCTTCGCTCCCCCGATCTCCACGATGGCTTTCGCAGCCCCGCAGAGAGAACCGGCTGTATCCACGATGTCATCAAGCAGGATGCAGGTTTTTCCTTCCACGTTGCCGATCACGTTCATCACTTCGGACTGGTTCGCCCGCTCGCGGCGCTTGTCCACGATGGCCAGGTTCACACCGAGTTTCAGTGCAAAACTGCGCGCCCGTGCCGTACTGCCCACGTCCGGGGAGACAACCATCACGTCCTCATTTCCCTTTCCGAAGACTTTGACATAGTGCTTGGCAAACAGATACGCACCCTGCAGATTATCCACGGGGATATCAAAGAACCCCTGGATCTGTGCCGCATGAAGGTCCATCGTCAGGACCCGGTCAGCTCCGGCGGCTGTGATAAGGTTGGCTACCAGCTTGGCGGAGATGGGATCCCGGCTCTTGGCTTTGCGGTCCTGCCGCGCATACCCGAAATAGGGAATGACCGCCGTGATGCGTCCGGCCGAAGCGCGGCGCAGCGCGTCGATCATGATAAGCAGTTCCATCAGATTGTCGTTCACATGGTTGCAGGTCGACTGCACGATGAACACATCGTTCCCGCGAACCGGTTCATATACGGAAATGGAACATTCGCCATCCGCGAACTGGCCGACGGATGCTTTGCCCATCTGTGTGAAAAGCTGCGCGCAGATATCCTCTGCCAGTGCGGGAGTCGCGTTGCCGCAGAAGATCTTGAGTTCTTTGTTGCGTGAAATCATTCGTATTCTCCTGTTTCTCTTTCCGGCCGGTGACCGGTTTTCCCCCCGGAGCAGTGCATACTTCTACACTTATATTCTAACATACTTATACAGGGAAGGAAAGCGGAACCGTCTGAAAAAACAGATAAAAAAATGATTTGCCAATCCCTTTGTATTTGGTTATAATATGTAAGTTGACATCACACCGGTTGACTGAGGAATGGAACGATATGCTTGAATTTGAAGAATACAAAAGTAAACTGAACGCTGCGAAACCCACTCTGGATGTCCTGAAGACCGCTCTCAGGCTCGAGGCGGCCGAAAAGGAGATTGAGGAGCTGCAGACCGCGGCAGAACGTGACGGCTACTGGAACGATGTGGAGAAGTCACAGAAAGATCAGAAACGGCTGAAAACGCTGCAGGCCAAGGTTGCGAACTACAACCGCCTCTGCGCCGCATGGGATGACATGTACACTCTGTGCGAGATGGCCATTGAAGAAAATGACGAGAGCATGCTCGATGAACTCCGCAGTGAATTCGACAAGTTTGCCGAGAACATGGAATCCACCCGTCTGAGCACCCTGCTCAACGGAGAGTACGATGCCAACAACGCAATTCTCACCCTGCACGCAGGCGCCGGCGGGACTGAGGCGCAGGACTGGGCTTCGATGCTCTACCGCATGTACAGTATGTGGGCTGACCGCCACGGATACAAAACGCGGGTGATGGACTATCTTGACGGAGATGAAGCCGGAATCAAAAGCGCCACCCTGATGATTGAGGGTGAGAATGCCTACGGTTTCCTCAAGAGCGAGCACGGCATCCACCGGCTGGTAAGGATATCGCCGTTCGACGCGGCAGGCAGGAGACACACCTCCTTCGCTGCTGTTGAGGTCATGCCGGAGATCTCCAACGATAACGAGATCGAACTGCGTGAGGAGGACATCAAAATGGATGTTTTCCGCTCCTCCGGCGCAGGCGGCCAGAAGGTCAACAAGACCTCCTCCGCCGTTCGCCTTACCCACATCCCCACCGGCATCGTTGTCTCCAGCCAGGTCGAGCGCAGCCACTTCCAGAATCTGGAGAACTGCAAGAACATGCTCCGCGCCCGTCTGGCCGAAATCAAGGAACGCGAGCATCTTGAAAAGATCAGCGATATCAAGGGCGTTCAGATGAAGATCGAATGGGGCAGCCAGATTCGCTCATACGTATTTATGCCGTACCAGCTGGTGAAGGACCATCGCACCGAGTATGAAAACGGCAACATCCAGAATGTCATGGACGGAGACCTGGATGGCTTTATCAATGCCTACCTCTCCATGAAAGCTGAAAGCTGAAGCGAAAGCAGGAGAATTTCAACCATTTTCCTTGAAAACCACACCCTTCTGCAGTATAATGGGCAGACTCTCCGCATAACAAGGCAAAAGCCAAGAAACATAAGAAAAAAAGGAAAACAGGGCAATGAGTGCAAACAGCATCAAACAGGAGCGCATCGCCGCAAGAGAGAGCAAGGAGAACCGCAAACGCGAAGCGGAAGAAGTACAGGCCAAAGTCCGCAGACGCAATCGCATCGGCTGGATCATCGGGATCGGGCTGTTCGTTCTTCTCATCGTGTTCGGGATCCTCAATACCAAGGGTCTCCTTCCCGCACTGCGGGTGAATGACCGCACTTATTCGACACGTGAGGTCTCTTACTACTATGCCAATGAGTACTGGCAGTTCGTCAACAACTATGGAAGTTTTGCCTCGTACATGGGCCTGGATACCAGCGCCGGAATCTCTTCTTTGGGCAGCCAGGCCTATACCGCCAGTGAGGACTATGCGACCTGGCGAGAATATTTCCTCAGCGGAGCGAAGAGCACGATGGCCTCGCTGCAGGCGCTGGATGATTATGCCCGCGAAAACGGTCTTTCTCTGACTGAGGAAGAGATCGCCGCAGTTGATGCGGATCTCGACACGCTTGAGCAGAACGTGATCGCAGGCGGTTATAAAAATCTGGACCTTTATTTCTCCACCGCTTACGGCTCCGGTGTGAACCGGAAGATCGCCCGCGAAGCAGCCCTGCTCCAGGCGCGTGCTTCCAAAGCTTATGATCATGCCACCGCTCAGTTCGAATATACGGACGAGGAACTCTCCGACTATTACGATTCGCTTGAGGGCGAGACCGACAAGTATGACTACTGGTATTATTACGTTGCCGCCGACAAGGTGGACTCCGAGCCGGATGCAGACGGCAATGTGACCAGTGATGTTACGGAAGAAACCATGGCCGCCGCTAAAGAAAAGGCTGACGCGATCGTCGCTGCCTTCAAAGCCGGCAGCAATAACGAAGAATCGCTGAACAGCGCTCTCACAGAAGTGCTTCCCGGCGCTCTCTGCACCGCCCGGAAAAACACCACAGCCAGCAGTGTTACCGACGATTACAAGGACTGGGTGATCGATCCCTCCCGTACGGAAGGTGATATCGCAGCGCTCCTCAACTCCACGGAGACCGGTTACTATGTAGTGGTATTCGGTCGTCATGACGACAACCATTATCCCACAGTTTCGGTACGGCACATTCTGATCAAGGCTGTTGCAGACGAGGACGGGAACTACTCTGACCAAGCGCTCGAGGAAGCCCGTGTCAAGGCCGAGGGAGTCTACACGCAGTGGAAGAACGGCGATGCCACAGAAGAGAGTTTTGCCGCGCTGGCTGCCGAGTATTCCGAGGATGACGGCTCCAAAGCAAACGGCGGCCTCTATGAGAACATCTACAAAGGTCAGATGGTCGAAAACTTCGACGCGTTCTGCTTCGCGGATCACAAGCCTGGTGACACGGACATGGTCTCGGCCGTTTCTTCTAATTATGCCGGATATCATATCATCTATTACGTCGGCGAAGGCGAACTCTACAGCAACTACATCGCTCGCATCCGCAAATCCAGTGAAGATACCGAAGCCTGGTACTCCGCACTTACGGAGAACTATTCGTCCAAGGAGCTGCTTGGGTTCGGCCTGGCTGGCAAATAACTCCAGATACTGCGCTGAAACGCCATTCCAGGCTTTGTCCCGGAATGACGTTTTGCATATATGCGGTTTCTGTACAGGAGGTCCGCCGCTATGGAAAAAAGATTTATCCGTGCCGCCTCGCTTCTCGGTGAAGAGGCAATGTCCCGCCTTGCCCGCTCGCATGTGGCCGTGTTCGGTCTGGGCGGAGTGGGGTCCTGGTGCGCCGAGGCGCTTGCCCGTTCCGGGGTCGGACTGCTGACGCTGGTTGATCGTGACGTGGTTTCTGAGAGCAACATCAACCGCCAGCTTCCTGCCCTCTCCTCCACGATCGGACAACTCAAGACAGAAGTCATGGCGGCACGTGTGAAGGATATCAATCCCCGGTGCGAAGTCCGGACACTCACCGGAACTTACGATGCGGAACACCGGGAAGAATTTCTGCAGGATTATGACTATACAGCCGATGCGATCGACCTTGTCTCGTGCAAACTGGATCTGATCTGCAGCTGTCTGGAGCGGAATATCCCGATCCTTTCCGCGCTCGGAACCGGCAACAAGCAGGATCCCTCACAACTGCGTATTTCGGACCTGGCGGAAACAAAGTACGATGCGCTGGCTCGTGTTGTCCGGAAGGAACTCCGTACACGCGGCGTTCTGCATACGGAGGTGGTCTGGTCACCCGAAGCACCTATGGAACCTTTTCCATATGAAGCTCCTGATCCCGGAAGGCGAAGTGTGCCCGGTTCCCTCGCATGGGTGCCCTCCTCTGCGGGTCTTCTCATGGCCCGCCACATCGTTCTGCGCCTTGCCGGTCTGAAGGATCTGCAAAAGAAAATCTGAAACGTGAAACCTTTCGGGACTTTCTCCCGTCATATAGGTTGAGCACAAAAACAATCTCTGAAGGAGGATTAAACGATGAAGATGAACAGGAGCCTTTCCATCCTGCTGGTTCTGATGCTGGTACTTTCCCTCTGTGCGTGCGGTTCTTCGGGAAAATCTTCCTATGCCGCCCACCAGACATCCGCCGCGGAATACGCTCCGATGCCGTATCCGATGGAAGAACCGGCTGCTGCATATGATGATTATATGGCCGGTGACTGGGATGAAGCCGAAGCTGAGTACGGAGGCTTCTCTGCAGGAAGCAATGCCGTTGCCGCGGCGGGCAAGACTGAAGAAAATTCCTCTTCCGCTGTCCCCGCCATCAACCCCGAGAAGATCATCTACTCCGCAAACGCCCAGCTGGAGACCACGACCTTTGACGATACGGTCGCTGCGATCGCCCGGATGATTGAATCCTACGGCGGCTTTGTAGAAAGCAGCAGCGTGAACGGTGCGAACTACTACAATCGTGCCCGCGGCAACGCCTCTCTCCGCTCCGCCAGCTACACCATCCGCGTCCCGAGTGAGAATTTCCTGGCCATGATGAACACGCTCCCCACTCTTGGGAATGTTCCCTACACAAATACCTACACGGAGAATGTCACCAGTCAGTATTATGACGTGCAGGCCAGACTGAAGGCCTACCAGGCGCAGGAGGACCGGCTGATCGAAATGATGTCGGTGGCTGAAACGGTCGAGGATATCATCACCATTGAAGATCGGCTTACAGAGATTCGTTATGAAATCGATTCCATGCAGTCCCGCCTGAACAACTGGGACCGCCGGGTCAGCTTCTCCTCGGTGTATCTGGATGTATCTGAAGTGAGTGAATACACCGCGCCGGAGACCGTGAAGGTCACCTATGGGCAGAAACTTGCAGCAGCGGTGAAGAGCGGGCTGAAAACCGTGGGAGATTTCTTCTCCGGTTTCCTGCTTTGGTTCCTTGAAGCGCTGCCCACCCTTATCCTTCTGGCTGTGATCGTAGTCATCGTGCTGCTGATCATCCGCCGGATCCGCGCGACGAAAGGCGCCCGTCAGGAAAGGAAAGCCCGCAAGGCAGCCGAAAAAGCAGCGAAGAAGCATCCGTCTGCACAGCCCTCTGCTCCCGCTTCCGGACAGGAGCCCCCTGCAGAGACCTGATCAGCTCCGTCATCAAACGAACCTGAATCACAAGAACAGAGACAGTCTGCGACCGTCTCTGTTCTTGTCATCTTTATGCCTGTCGGTTGCTTTCTCATCGCTTCTGCGATAAAATAAGAAAAAACGGGAAGGAGGCGTACTGGATGAAAAAAGGCGGTGATATCATGCATGCGATCGCTTCGGCGATCGTGAAATACCGCTTTATCATCCTTGCGGTTTTTGCTGTAGCCTGTGTGTACTGCGGCATGTCGCTGGACCGTGTACGCGTGAACTCGGACCTTACCGCCTTCCTTCCGGCCGAAACCGATACACGCAAGGGCATCACAGTCATGGAGAATGAGTTCGTCACCTATGGCTCGGCCGAAATCATGGTATCCAGCCTCTCGTTGGAGCAGGCGCGGGCTCTTGCGGATCAGATCTCTGCGTTTGATCATGTCACCGCCGTGGCTTTTGACGACACGACCGCTCATTTTGTGAACGCCTCCGCATTGTTCACCGTGGCTTTCGACGGGGTCTCTCAGGATCCTGAAGTGGTGCGTACGCTCGGGGAAATAACAGATCTTCTCTCAGAATATGATGTATACGTCAATTCCGAGATCGGAAAGGACTTTCTCGGACAGATCCTCAGCGAAATGTTTGGTGTGATGGTCATAGCTGTCGCTGTCATTGCAGCGATCCTGCTGCTGACCTCCCGCAGCTACTTTGAAGTGGTGATTTTTGCCGTCGTGTTCGCAGTGGCTGCCCTTTTGAACATGGGCACGAACTTCTGGCTCGGCGAGATCTCCTCCATCTCAAACGCTGTTGCCGTGATCCTTCAGCTGGCACTGGCCATTGATTATGCCATCATTTTCAGCCACCGCTATCAGGATGAAGCCTTAGACGCCGAATCAGACCGGGCTGCTCTGATTGAAGCGCTCGCAAAGTCCATCGTGGAGATCTCCGCCTCCAGCCTGACGACCATCTCCGGCCTGGCTGCGCTTATGCTGATGCAGTTCCGTCTCGGTTATGACCTTGGCATTGTGCTGAGCAAAGGCATCGTCTGCAGTCTGCTGACTGTGTTTCTGCTGATGCCGTGCCTGATTTTTTTCTTCCCGAAAGCATTGAAGAAGACCGCGCACCGGCAGCTTCTTCCGGATCTGAGCCCCTGGGGGCGCTTCCTGATGAAGACGCGGGTGATCTATGTGATCCTCTTCCTGCTTGCCGTGCCGATGGCGATCTGGCTCTCGTCCCGTACGGTCTATTCCTTCAATGACAGTTCCATCGATGAGATCGTTCCTTCTGCAGACCGCTCGGCCATGCACCGCATCGCCGACACCTTCACAAGTACCTCGACCGTGGCCATGATCGTGCCCGCGGAAGATTTTGAAGCCGAGAAGGCCATCCTTAAAGAAGTCTCCTCCTATGACACGGTCAAGGACGCACTGGGTCTGGCGGCCATCGAATCGGAACCGGGCCGTGTTCTGACTGATGAATACAACGCGCGCATGTTCTCGGAACTGCTCGGAATCACACTCCAGCGGGCAACGCTGCTCTATCAGGCCTACGGAGCCGAGCACCACCAGTATCAGGCCATCTTCGGAGACAGCAGCAGCTATTCCGTACCCCTGATCGACATGTTCCTCTATCTTTTCGAAAAAGTGGATCAAGGCATCGTCACGCTCGACGCCAAAAACGCGGAAAAGCTTGCGGAACTGCGTGACCAGATCCGTATTGGTACCGACCAGCTTCGCGGTGAGCACTATAACCGCATGATCTTCACCGCCGCACTTCCCGGAGAGGGCGAGGAGAGCACCGCACTGGTCGACCGCATCCGCGCTGTGGGTGAGCGCTACTACGGCGAAGGCAATGTCCTCGTGGTCGGTACCATCACATCCGCAAAGGATCTGGCAGATTCGTACAACGGCGACTCCCTGAAAATCAACCTGCTCACCATCGCAGCGATTTTCACCATTCTCCTGTTCACCTTCCGTTCCGTTGCCGGAGCAATCGTTCTCGTCTTCGTGATCCAGGGAAGTATATGGATCAACTTCTCCTTTCCCTGCCTTCTGGATTCCCACCCATCCTTTGTTACCTATATGATCGTATCGGCCATCCAGATGGGCGCGACCATCGACTATGCCATCGTGCTCATGAACCGTTATCTTGCCTTCAAGAAGGACCTCCCGAAACGGGAAGCCATGGCGCAGGCTGTCGCCCACTCATTCCCGACCGTGTTCACCTCCGGATCGATCATGACTCTGGCCGGTCTGCTGATCGCCTTTCGGGTGAGCGATGTGTATATCGGGCATATCGGACTTGCCGTAGGCCGCGGAGCCCTCACCTCTGTGATCCTCGTACTGACGGTGCTGCCGCAGCTCATCGTGCTGTGCGATCCGCTCATTGAAAAAACCACATTCCGTCTGCAGGGAGGTATCACCCGATGAGAAGACATGTTTTCCACGGCTTGCCTCTCCTGCTCCTCGCCGTCTTCCTTTTTGCGCTCTTTCCGCTTTCCGCCTTCGCAGCGGAACCGGAGCCCTCTGAAGAATCAGACGCTTCCGCCGGGACAGCAGTTTTTGAAAAAACAGTCGAGATTTCCACGCCTGAGGAGTTCCTCGTTTTCGCAGAGGGATGTTCGCTGGACAGTTTCTCGCTGAACACCCGCTTCGTCCTGACCGCGGATCTGGATCTGAGCGGGCTGCCTCTTGTGCCTATCCAGCTTTTCCAGGGTTCCTTCGAGGGGGGCGGCCACAGTATCCGGGGCCTGGAGTTCACGGCAGACGGCTCCCGTCAGGGGCTGTTCCGCCGTGTCCTCGCCCCCGGAGAGGTGAAAGACCTTTTTGTGTACGGCTCTGTCCGCCCTAGCGGAACCGCACAGTTTGTCGGGGGGATTGCCGGAGAAAATTCCGGCACTATCCATAACTGTGCCTTCACCGGAGATGTGGCCGGCAAACGCTTTGTTGGCGGCATTGCCGGAAAAAACACCGGCACGCTTTCGCACTGCAGCTTCAGCGGCACGCTGACCGGTGAAAGAGACACCGGCGGGATCGCCGGCACCAGCACAGGCGCCATATGGTCCTGTGCAAACAGCGGTGCGGTCTGTTCCACGCCGATCGACACACTTACCGAAACGCAATTCAACATCAACACCTTTGATATCTCACAGCTGACTACGGAGGATTTTGTCAATATCTCCAATATCGGCGGCATCGTTGGCTCTTCCTCCGGCACAGTGATGAACTGCGAGAACCAGGGGATCGTCGGGTATAAATACCAGGGCTTCAACGTCGGAGGCATCGCCGGCAAAACCAGCGGATACCTCTGCACCAGCCGCAATCTGGGTCCGGTATGGGGCCAGCGGGATGTAGGCGGCATTGCCGGACAGCTGGAACCGTATGTTTCCATGGTTTTTTCGGAAGACCTGCTCAAGGAGCTGCAGACGGAAATGGATGCCCTGAACCGCTCCGTCAGTGCCATTTCGGGGAGTGTCAACAGTTCGCTCGGTGCAGGGGCCGAAACTGTCTCTCAGATGGCTTCCTATTCACGAGCATTGGCCGAGCAGATCATTTCGATCGTTCCGCCGGAAGGGATTCCCGATCTGTCCGGTCTTCCGGCACCCGGCGAAGGAGATATCGATCTCCCGGACTTCCCTGTTATCGATACTCCGGACTACAGCCAGATCACTGCAAATCTCAACCTGCTGATGAATGGGTCCACCCAGCTGATTTCTCTGATGGGCAGCGCCGCTTCTGGAGTCACCGGAGCTCTGCGCTCGGTGAACACCCATGCCAACGCCATTCAGGCAATCCTCCGCCGGGCTGTGGACAACGCTTCTCCGGATCGGGATCTCACCGAGGATATTTCGGTCCAGGAGGCATATAACATCGATACCGGAGCGATCGCAGACTGTGAAAACACCGGTGCGATCCTCGCGGACACCAACGCAGGAGGGATCCTGGGTATCTGTGCGGTCGAACTGAGTTTTGACGTGGCGGGACAGCTGGACTTTTCGAGCTATCTCTATACCGACACCAAGACCACATTCTTTTCAGTTGTCCGCGGCTGCCTCAACACCGGGGACGTGACCGTGCGCGACAGTTACGCCGGAGGGGTTGCCGGGCGCATGACCCAGGGGGCGATCGCCGGCTGCGGAAACTCCAGTGCCGTTCGCTGTGAGAACGGCGATTATTGCGGAGGCATCACAGGCCTTTCCAACGGGACGGTCTTTGACTGCTGTGCACGTTCTTCTGTGATCGGAAACAAGTATCTCGGCGGGATCTGCGGATCCGGTGTGAACATCCTGACATGTCTGAGCCATGTTAAATTTACCGAAGGGCGTGAATTTCTCGGCGCAGTCGCAGGATGGGCTGAGGGAGAACTTGCAGGGAACCGCTTCCTGACCAATCCGGCGGGTGGCGTCGACGGGGCAAGTTTCGCCGGAAAGGCGGAACCCATCGATGTTCTGCAGCTGTTGGAACTGGAAGATGTCCCGGACTACTTCCAGACCGTCTCCATTCGCTTCCTGCATCCGGACGGGACTGAAACAGTGCGAAGTGTCCGTCTTGGCGGGAAACTTCGCGGGACGCCCCGCATTGCGCGCAATTCCGAAGGGCAACCCTGGGAATGGGACAGCGTTCCGACCGGGGCAATCTATGAAAACACTACCGTTACCGGGCACTATGTCATGCCGGTCCCGGTGCTTACCTCGCAGGAAGATCGCCCTGTCTATCTGGTGGAAGGCGTTTTTTCTGAGGAACAGACACTCTCTGTTCTCGATCCAGAAAGTCCGTGGCCTGACTCTGTACTTCCCGATCCGATCGTTCTTCGTTCCGCTGCTCTGCTTGTTGGGGGCTACGAGGCCGATCTTACAGTACACATGCTGGCTCCATCAGGCGGGACGCTGCATCTGCTTCGTCCGGACGGCAGCTGGGAAACAGCGGACTACGAGGAGGATGGAAGCTACATTGTGTTCCGCGTGCCGAACGGCGCCACTTTCGCCTATACCGAGATCTCGCTGCGTTCCTTCCCCCTGACTCCCGTCTGCGTCGGGGCTGGCGTGCTGATTGCGGGTTCAGTCACACTCCTGCTGCTCCTTCGAACGAAACACCGGAAAAGGCTGCACCTTTCTTCTGAAGTGTCTCCGCCCGAAGCCGAGGCCGATATCAGGGAAAAAGAAAAACCTTCTGTCTGAAAAGACAGAAGGTTTTTCTTGCATCTCTTCCCCTCTGCATGGTACAATTCCGGCTTGAAAAGGGGGGCGTTCCCATGAAGACTAAAGCCTCTGTATCGGTTATCCTTGCGGGCGTGCTGTGGGGATGCATCAATCTGTTCGTCCGGCGTCTCTCTGCAGCCGGTCTTACATCCATGCAGATCGCACTCGCGCGACTGGCTGCCGCTGCAGTACTGTTCTGTGCTTTTCTCCTGATTCGCGACCGGTCCCGTTTTCGGATCGACTGGCGGGATCTGTGGATGTTTTTCGGGACCGGCGTCATCAGCGTGGTTTTTTTCAGCTGCTGCTATTTCTACACCATGGTCCACGGCCAGGCATCCATCGCCGTGGTTCTGCTGTATACCTCCCCCGTCTTCGTCATGCTGTTTTCTTCCGTACTCTTCAAGGAAGCGATCACCCGCCGAAAACTGCTTGCGCTCTGCCTCACAACGGCCGGATGCATCTGTGTGTCGGGGCTCCTTTCGGGCTCCCTTTCCGTGACGCCGCTTGTTTTTCTCTCCGGCATCGCCTCAGGTCTGCTTTATGCGCTGTATACGATCTTCGGCCGCTATGCGCTGAAGAAGTACGACACCTTCACCGTCACAGCCTATACCTTTCTCTTTGCCTTCGCCGGAGCCCTGTTCGTGGGTGACCCGTGCGGGCTTGCGGTGACGATCAAAGCACAGCCCGGTCTGCTTCTCCCACTTGCAGGCATTGCGGTGGTAAGCACAGTGCTGCCGTATTTCCTTTACACCTGGGGCCTGCAGCATATAGACCCGGGTAAGGCCGCCATCCTCGTGGCTGTAGAACCGGTCGTGGGTTCCCTGATTGGAATGACAGTGTTCAGTGAGCCGCATGACCTTCCAAAGCTGACCGGCATTACATTAATCATTGCTGCCATCATTACGCTCAACAGCCGCAGCACCTCCGGACAGGATTCCGTCTGAAAAACAGTCTGAGAAGCAAACGGAGACTTTCCCGTACGGGAAAGTCTCCGTCTTTTTTTCTTTTGCTTCCGGCACTGCGCTCACATCACCGGGGTCCAGTAGTTCTGCCCGTAGATATCCGTAAAACGGTATGCGGCGTTTGCTCTGGACACATCCGGCAGATACACGTAGCTGACCTCAAGTTCTCCCTTCACGGTCAGACTGTCGCCGAAGACATAACTGTCGCGGTATTCTCCTGTATAACTGTAATAATCGCAGAGGAATTCGATCCTGTCGCCTTCGGCAAGCTCGATCAGCCCTTTGGAAATGGTGTCCGTTTCGCCGTCTTTATAGACTCTGCGGGCACCGGCCACGAAACCGTCCGGGTTTTCCTCGTCGAAAATGAGCACCAGTTCCGCCCGTTCTCCGTTCAGCAAAACCGGGACGCGTCCGGTCATGATCCAGAAATCTCCGGTGTCCACCGTATCTTCATGATAGAAAGCCACAGCCCTGCCGTTGATCGCTGTCCACGTCCCGTCATAGCTGCCTGCGAGCGCTCCGTCCTCGGAGATTTCGAAGCTGTTGTCCAGACCGAGGTCCACGAAGCCCTCTCCATCGTCATAAAACACGTTCAGCTTCAGATCGTGGACCAGTGCCCACTGATCGCCCGTGAGTGTGATCGTGCGGTTGCCGGCCGCGTCTTCCTGCCAGACCAGTGCATCATAATCAAAATGATTCTGCAGGATGTAATCTGCGGTGTCCTGCACCGGGATGGACTTTCCGTACCAGGACGTGCTTTCGCTGTCAAATCCGCTGATCCCGCTGTAGCTGCCCGAGAGGAGCTGCGAGAGCAGATCTGTGAGCAGGTCGGACGAGGAATAGGTGTCATAGCTTGACGTGCCGGACGAATATCCTCCTGAGTAGCCGGGATAGCCGGAGCCGTAGGAATTTCCGTAAGAACCTCCCGAACTGCTTCCGTAAGAGCCGTAGGAGCCTGAGGAATAGCCGGAATAATCGCCGAACAGGGAATACAGCGGGCTCGTGCTTCCGCCTGATACCGCCTGTCCGCTCGTCTCGATGCTGGCAAATTCCTGACAGGCCTTCATATAATCGTTGTCCAGACCGAGGCTGTCATACAGAGATGTCGCCTTGTTCACATAGGAGAGTTTCTGATACGGGAAGAAGATGGAGAGCCCATAGGCATCCGTCATATTGGTGGATGTCTGGTTGTACTTCACCGCACCGAGCAGTGCGTTTACCAGCTCATTGGCTTCCTCCGTGCCAACCTTGTTCGCAAAGCTGACGAGGTCGATCTGGTCGATTCTGCTGGAAGTGGCAAATTCCCGTGCTCCGCTGCGCGCATCGGAGACAGTCTTGTAGTCATCGCCTTTTAACAGTTCCGAAAGCGAACCGGCAAATCCCTTCAGGCTGTCCGGGGCTGTCTTGGCCAGTTCTGCCAGATCCACTACTGAAAGGGTCGCTTTCTGCCCCTGCGCGTACCGCGCACTGTAGGATACAAAATCATCCACAATCTGCTTGCCGAGTTCGATGGTCGGCAGTGAAGTGTTCCTCGAGAGATTTGTGATCCAGGTGGTATAATACCAGCCGTAGCCCGGTTCCGTCTCCTCGGAGGCGATCAGATAGTCCGCGTAATCCGAACAGACCAGTCCGGTTTCAACCGTGGCCATGAGGCACGCGTCGAAACCCACTACATCAAATTTGACCTTGCCGTCCTTCAGGGCTTTCTGGATGCCCTGAAGCGTCATGGCTGAAGTGGAGGAGGTCTTTTCGTCATACCCGTAGCCGCTGATGGAGCCGCCGCCGTGATCCCACAGGATCAGCATATTGCGGTTTGCAGGAAAATTCTTTGCACAGTAGCGGATAAACTCGGACAGCGTCTCCGGGTTCGTCATCGCCCCGGATCCCATGTCGTTTTCGAGCCGTTTGATACTGCCCGCGCTTACCTTATAGATCTGGTTGACCGTGCTGCTGATGCCGCTCGTCTGCCAGCGCCGGCATCCGCCGGTATAAACAAGGATATTGACATTCTCGCCAATCTCCGCCGAAGCCATTTCCTTCAGATCGGAAGAGGCCATGCCGCTGCGGGATTCCAGGTCGGTCCCGCACATATAGATCATCACTGTCACGACATCTTTTCCGCCGCCCTTGATGCTGGTAAGTTTCTTCCGAGCACCGGAGACAACACTGCCGTCCAGCCTGCCGGTGTTGCTTGAGAGGCTCCATCCGTTTGAAACGCTGCTGTTTGAATAGCCCCCGGAATTACCGAAGAGGCTGCTGTAGCTGTAGCCGTTCCCGTAGCCGTTGGAGGATCCGAATCCGGAATAAGATCCATACCCCGTTCCTGTCCCGTAGGCTGAGCCCGTACTCGAGGAAGCAGAGCCTGAAGAGGAAGCTGTCTGTCCTGAGGCGGATCCGCTCCCGTAGCCGGACGGTTTTTCCGTCGGGAGTGTCTCCAGCGTGCCAGTACTGCTCTGCGAGCCGCTGTACGTGCCGGCAGAACCTTCGTAGTCCATTTCGGATTCCGAGGTGCAGCTGCGGATCAGGAAGAAGGCAAGTACGATCAGGATGATAATCAGGATGGGGCTGATTCTCCTTCTCCTGCCAGCAGATGGCGAGGAGGTTACAGGGATATAGCTGTTTGCCGCGCGGGAATCCGGTCTGTCGGGCCCCGGTCCGTTCGGTCTGTGCGGGCTGCCGGGCATATTTCCGCCGTGCCCCTGAGGCCTGTATCCGCCGGAGGCGGACTGTCCCTGATAGCCGCTGTGGCCGTCCGCCTGTCCCTGGGAAGAACTTCCGGAGGAAGTCCCCGGCCGTCCGGCATATCCCTGCTGGTTTCCGACCGGTCCGGTACCGAGCCCGTCTCCCCGTCTGTCAATGTTTCCGCTGGTGCCGGTAATCTTTTTATTTCGTCCTCTTGGTGTATCTGCCATTTTTACAGCCCTCTCTTCGTGAAAGGTTCACCGGTGAAATCAGATCCGGTTTTTTCATCATACCATCGAAGCAACAAAAGTGCAATGCCGCACGCCGTCCTTTTCCTTGAAGGCCTCTTCCGCCTGTGCTATACTGGCCGTGACCGCTGAGCGCTTTGATTTCGGGGAGGTGTCCGCTTGGAAAAAGAAAAGCGTTTCGTAACGGATTTTACTTCCGGCCCCATTGCAGGCGCTCTCCTGCGTTTTGCTGCACCTCTTTTTCTGGCCAGTCTTCTGCAGGCTGTGTACAGCATGGTGGATATGATCATTGTCGGCCATGTGATGGGAAAAGTAGGTCTCTCCGGCGTATCTGTCGGCGGTGATCTGATCAATTTCCTCACATTCGTCGCCATGGGCTTTTCCAACGCGGGGCAGGTCATCATCTCGCAGTATCTCGGTGCGAAAAAACATGAGAGCATCAGCACTTTCGTCGCCACGCTCTTCTCGTTTCTATTTCTGTGCGCGCTCGGCTTCGGCACTCTGGCTTTTCTCCTTCGCTCCTTCCTGCTGCGTGTTATGAACACTCCGGCCGAGTCCTGGACCGAAGCATATAACTACATGACGATCTGCCTGTGCGGGCTCGTCTTCATATACGGCTACAACGCTTCCAGCGCCGTTCTCCGCGGACTCGGAGATTCGCGGCACCCCTTTCTTTTCATCGGAATCGCTTCGGTGACCAATGTGATCCTTGATCTGCTGTTCGTGCCTGTATTCCACATGGGTGCCGCAGGCGCTGCTCTTGCAACAGTGATGAGTCAGGCGCTGAGTTTCATCTGCTGCGCAGTACTTGTCATCCGCAGAAAGGATCTGTTCGGCCTGAGTTTTACCGGAGCCGCTTTCCTGCACCCGGACCGCAGCATGCTGCAGTCGCTGCTGAAACTCGGCGTTCCCATGGCGCTCAAGTCCATGTCGGTACAGGTCAGCAAACTCTTCGTAAATTCCTTTATCAATTCCTACGGTGTAGCCGTCTCTGCATTTGCGGGAGTGGCCAACAAAATTGCAATCGTTTCCAACATGCTGAGCAACTCTCTCAACACATCCGGCTCTACTATGGTGGGGCAGAATCTCGGCGCACGGAATTATGACCGCGTTCCGAGAATCATCCGCACCATCCTGCTGCTTTCCCTTCTGATCGGCACCGTGCTTTCCGGCGTACTGCTGATCTTTCCGTCGCAGGTCTTCGAGATTTTCACCTCGGATCCCGAAGTCATCGCCATCGGTCTGTCCTATGTCCCCATCGGTATCCTTCTTTTCTACGGTTCAGCCCTGCGTACTCCTTCCAATGCACTGATCAACGGTTCCGGCAATTATCGGGTGAACCTTCTCTGTGCGATATTGGACGCTGTTGTCATGCGGATCGGGCTTGC
>JAEEGL013507081.1_pt1 | contig 24838 bp, 24 predicted proteins | sample 9134231 | NCBI WGS metagenome assembly JAEEGL01 (sample SAMN16246548, study PRJNA631951) | gut metagenome | biome: gut microbiome; feature: rumen; material: fiber-attached | host: Bos | place: Iran: Karaj | collected 2018-10
CCTTGTTCGCCATCGGAACCTGTGGTACCTATCATACCAGCAGTACCGGCAGTACCTTGGACGCCCTGAACACCCCTATTGCCTTGTACACCCTGTGCACTTTGTTCCGCATCAGCACCAGCTGTACCAGGAATACCTGTGGTACCTGTAGTACCTTGAGCACCCTGTGCACTTACATTACCGGCTGCACCTTGAACACCATGTTCACCCTCAATACCGGTAGTACCCGGTAATCCAACTGTACCTGCTGTACCTTGGATACCTTGAATACCTTGAATACCTTGGATACCTTGTGTACCAAGTTCGCCACATTCACCAGCGGTACCTGCAGTACCTTGAGTACCTTGAGTACCCATATGACCCAGATTTGCTGGTTCGGACATTATTTTATATGCCCAAAAGTTGGGTTCACCGGTTCCTTGTGGAAGTGTATCGGCTATATCATAATCAATTATATGCGAAGCACCATGTTCATTCATACATGTCTGTATAAATGTAAAACAATCTTCTTCGTTATTTCCTTCAAATATACGTGATTTACTAACAACCCATTCATCATTAAGGGTACTTGGGTCAGTATCATTAAAGTATAATGATATTTCAGAAACGAAATACCTATACCCTGAAAGAATACTGCCTTGGATGCCTTGAATACCGAAAATACCAGGATCGCCGGTTGTACCAATATTACCCTGAGTACCTTTTGTGCCTTGGATGCCTTGAATACCTTGAACACCTTGCGTACCTTGTGAGCCAAAATCACCGATAATACCATCAATACCGGTTGTACCTTGAGTACCTTTTGTACCCTGCTCACCGGAGGTACCTTGGATACCAAATATACCTTGAATACCTTGAACGCCTTGGATGCCTTTTGTACCCTGCTCACCAATAATACCGGATGTTCCTTGAATGCCTTGTGTACCTTGTTTACCAGTGTCACCTTGGATACCCATGGTACCTTGAACACCTTGATATCCTGTATTACCATCAATACCGGCTGTACCTTGAGTACCTTTTGTACCCTGCTCACCGGACGTACCACGTTCACCTGATTTACCTTGAATACCTCTATTACCAGTTATACCTTGTGAACCGGTTGAACCAATAGTACCACGAGTACCTTGAACACCTTGGAAACCCTGTGAACCCTGTGAACCTTGAATACCCTGTACACCTTGGGTACCACGGGTACCACGGGTACCTTGAATACCGGCATTACCTGCTGTACCTTGAGTACCTTGAACACCTAAATATCCATCTTCACCAATAACTCCAATTACAACCATTCCGGAGTATCCTTCGGTACCTGTTAAGCCTTGAATACCTTGAACTGACCACACATTACCATCAGCACCTTGAACTCCTTGAATACCTTGGTACCCGCGTGCGCCTTGAGTACCAATTCCGGAACCACTTTGCCCAGTCATATGATAATAGCGATGATTATAATAGAACCATTCGCCAATATCCATATTCTGTACGGAATTATCTGCATCCGTTGGGTGGATACCTACGAAACTGTTATGAAGTTCATTTAATAATTGGTTTTGTTCTTCTCTATTACCATATTTTGATGGGTCTGCAGTTCCACGCGCTAAATTATCAATAAGAATACGGAACTCATCGATTGATCCCGTAAAGTCCTTGAAAAATTGTGGTACTGATATATTATTCATGTCTATATATTTTTCGTATATTTTCAATGATTCATTATATTATATAATATGATTTTTCCGTAATTAATTGAACGATTTTATTAAAGTTCCTGAACCTTAAATGCATCCGTTACATTAGAATCCTCGCTGGAATTTAATACTTTATATTGTGCACCATTTACAACAACAGTAGTGGTGTGAAAATCACCACTTTCATTCGTTGATGTTGTATTACTACCGGAATCCCCAATGATCCTATAAAAAACACTACCATGGGCATCTAATGCATTTATATAATATGTGTTAATCCATTCATCGGAATCTGATTGGCCTTGAGGACCACATTCATCGGAATTTTTAATTCCGACTGCTGTGATAACCTGAACTTTATTCATATCATCCCTATACAAAACACTAAATATTAAACCACAGCTCCAATCGGACTTAATATTAAGAATATTTATGGCCTCATTCCTATTCACAACACACTCATCATAAACTTCCGGCATTCTCGTTTCCATATCCATATTTTTTATTTGATTATATCAATATTTAAATAATCGTATGTGTAAATAAAAATGTTTATGCAGTAAGGGTATTTTTAAGGTATAAAAGTATATAGTACTATAATATGAGATGTAATCTATTTAAACCGATCGGCTCGGGAGATGCCCATGTGGGCGAATTTTTAATGTTCTCCCAATATACAGAGGATATTACCAAGGAGCAATCCATGAAGTCCGGATATAGGGTTATACCATCGAAGTTTGTAGCCCTTAATCTTAATATCGATAGGGCATTCAATGGTATATATAAGGAACCGGATGATCCTAATTATAGGGATCCTGAAGATATACATGTATCATCACCCATTCAGTATGATGATAACTCAGGTAAATATTTTATGGAAATCGGTGAGGATAATACCACACACGATCCAATTATTGTTGAGGGATGTAATAATATTATTTCGCAAATATTCCAGTCCTATTTTGAAAACGCAAATTCCTATATTCGAAATCATATCGGCGAGGAAAGTTTTCATATAACTAATTGGGATATTGAAGGACGTAGTTATGCATCGGAACTTCTATGGCGTACACTTGAGGAATGGGGTTTCATTCATAAGGAAACCAATGAGGCTGGTTATGAATATTATGATGAATTGATGTATATTGGCGATATTAATATTCATTCCAACCATAAGGTAGGTTCGTATAGTTATGATGAAGTATTTTGTCATATACCGGTCAATGAAAATACATATTATTATCGTCTTAACCAAAGTATTGAAATCGAAGGTATTCCGTATGCGGATGGAGGTGGTGATCTTAATGCACCATTAGAGGGATGGACTTCGGCTACATATCCGATTAATAATCCGGTGGCTAATCGTGCGATTACTTATCATGAACAAAATTATGAACTTGGTTATTACTATCGGGTTGGTGGAGATTTTCCTGAATTGGAATTTAAGGGAAAAATAGACCCCGAAGATTTTACCCCAACCCCACGATACCCTGTTCCAAACAATAATGAATACAACTTCAATGCAATAATTGTATTCTATGATGTTTTATATAGTGAACCCGGTGAAGAACCCCGTTATCTATATAAAGGTAGACCAATGGGTATATATTTATCCGGTGCAGTTGAAGACGATGCCAACGGTCTTGCCAATACATTTACAAAATTCATATCAAATAATGATGCATATGGTCAGGGGGCATCCTTTGGATTACGTATCATGATGCGTTATACCCCTACCCCTAACAACTCCACATATGCCATGGAAGTAGCCGCCGGTGGACATGATTATGAAACTATCACGGAAGCCATGGGTGGTATAGCGGATGCCATTGTGGATATTAATCGGACATATGAAGACCGACATAATATGTATCAGGCATATAAAGAACATCTTGCCCAGTTCCGTAATAGGAGAGCCAATGTTCCATATGTGCGTGAAGTTTCCGGTGTTCCATATTGGTTTGTAAATGGACGTAATACCGGGCAACCTGTATATCCTACTGGTTATGAACCTCGTACAGATTATACTCCACAAGAAATTATCAACAGTATCACCGAGAATCCTCAAGGTTCCGCCGAGGTTATAATTGTGGAAGAATAAATTTATAAGATATGGAGATAGATAAAATCATAAAACTACAAATCATTCCAACCAGTGGATATGAACTTGAACCGGATCAACTTGCTCCAATCGGAAAATGGAATCCAACCAGTAATGGAAGATATGAGTGTTCATGTCTTGTAAAGGATGCAATTGGTATGGTTATCCGTATGCGGCGTCAAGCTGCAACCAAATACACCATCATGGTATTATCCAATAATGGTATGTGGGGTATAACAAAAGGTAGTGGTGCATATGAAGAAAGTTCCGAGCCGGAGATTGAAGCCATACCAAATGCTGGTTATAAATTTGCTCAGTGGCAGGATGGAAATACCAATAATCCTCGTAGAATACAAGTTGTTGGTAATATGAATTATATTGCCAACTTTGAACCGGAACAAATAACATATACCATACAGGTCATGGTTAAATCAGGACAGGAAAATATGGGTACGGTTTCCGGTGGCGGAACCGGATTGGAACCCGGAAGTACCATCAACATCCAGGCAATACCAAATCCTGGAAATGTATTTGTCCGTTGGAATGATGGAAATACATTACCTGAACGTAGAGATTTACAAGTAAATAGTGATAAAACATATATCGCGGAATTTAAGACGGAAAGATATACAATAACCGTCAAACCGGACAATCCAACCCAAGGTAGCGTGACCGGCGGTGGGAAATTTCCTGCAGGTGATCATATTATAATTAAAGCGATCGCAAATACCGGTTATCAATTCGCGTCTTGGAATGATGGTAATAATGAGCCCGAACGGGAAATCGAGGTTACTAAAAATGAAACATATACCGCCAAGTTTGAAAAAACATCATCGGCATCTGTGATAATTACCATTAAAACAAATGATGCCGAAATGGGATACACTATACCGGCAAGTGATAAACCATGTAATATTGGTGAAAAACTTACGATTAAAGCCATACCATATCCGGGTTTTCGTTTTGTCAAATGGAATGATGAAATAACCGATGCGGGAAGGGAAATTATTGTTTCCGGTAATGCCACATATACTGCAATCTTTGCAAAAGATGATGGTGAAACTCCGAATGAGAATCCGGACGGAAATGGTGAAATAAATAATCCGACGGACTCCGAGTCGGATTCTGAATAAAACCAATTAATGATATGAGACCACTTTTTGTATATCTACAAAATCCAGCGGATACCAATGAAATGATTCCAAAAGAGGTCTTCGTGGTTGTTAAACCCGGGTTTCTTGAGAAATCAAATCAAATTATTGATAAATTTGCACGTGCCGGTTTCCGGTTTATAAAGATGCGTACCAAGCAACTTTCCCTCAGCGAGGCTCAACGTTTGTATTATGTTCATAAGGATGAGGATTTTTATTATAAGTTGTGTAAGTATATGTCGTCCGGCCCGTGCCTTGGTATCCTATTTGATGTCCGTGGTATTGAGGAGCCTTTCAAGGTTACCGATGAGTTGAAGGATAAGATTCGTAACCTATGGGGGATGGATGATATGAGAAATTGCATTCATTCCTCGGATAATGTGGAAAATATGATCAAGGAAATGTCCGTATTTTTTAATAAATAAAACATATCGAAATGAAATCATTAATTAGAACACTATATTCTACAATAACTGAATCCATAGATGATAATCAACGTTGGGGTGGTTTAGTCCATGCAGATTATGAAGATCATAAAGGTGATATTTATGATGATGAGGTTGAGTACCGTATTCGTATTCCTAATAATATAAAAGGGGAAAAAATTGAGGATTACGTTTGGAGTTATCTTGATAAAAAGGGATTTGAATATAATTCGGACAGTATAGTTGTAGTGTGGAATCCAAAAGATAAGATTTGGACAAGTAATATTGAGGATTTATAAGTATATGTCTTGTTAAGATTCCGGTATGTTCCTTTATATAAATGTAATAAAAAGGAACACATCATGAAAGATATTAAGAATTTCGACCAACTTGTTTCAATCTGTGAGGAAACCACCAAGAAACATACGGTTCATTCTTCAGTTGAATCCCGCGTTTATACGGATTATGGTTGGGGCTCGGTAGCCATCATGACTGACCACTTCGGTGGTACGTACGTCAACCTCCACTACGACTTTAAGACCGGCAAGGTTACCAACTGGTATGGTACGAAGGACGAACAGGTCATTGAGGATATCGACCAGTTAATCAATGTGATTATTAAATCGGAAGCCGCCCTCCTGAAAGGACGTGACCTCAATGCTATCGCAGATTTTATTAACGCAGAATATTAAAAATCCACAATATGAAACGTACAACCCCCACCTATTACAATGCCGAAAATATTCCTGTCAATGAACTGGAATGCATCATCAAATCCATTCATGAATATGGTTTTGGTACCCCGGCAATATCATCCACGGATATGTATTGTTGGATTGCCAAGGAGTATGCCCGTCGTATGATTAATCCACATCCACATCTCGCCCGTCTGGTTTGTACATACGAGAAACGCAATCCCTCGAGTGTATACAGCGTATCCCATTGCAAGTCGGTGGATGAAATCCTTCATAAGTACTTCAAATTATATAGTACACCAGATGAGGATTACTGGTACATGAAGTCCACCACAATCAAAAGTATCAAAAGCTGGTTAAGGGACGATATGCGTGGTACCATGGAGAACCCCAATTATTAATCCATACGTCAAATGAGAACGTAAAGAAATACAACTAATTAACTCCAATAGAAAATATTTTTTCGATATAGCTGATTAGAATTTTTTAAGTTCTAATCGGTTTTTTATATATTACATTGTAAGGTCGAAGACCTATATTAACAAAAATCCAAATAACATGAATAAACATGATCTTAATGAGAAAAGATTGGAGCCTTGTGTGGCTGAGGTTTATGCAACAGCCATCGGTCCGACCAAGGATTGTTTCCCACAATCATATGAAACATGGAAGAACCATGGTGTATGGGCATTCTATGACAAAGATATGAAAAAAACTGTAACGGTTGTCCCAATAGATTGCTACTATATACCAGGCGAACAGTTGAAGAAAATTGTTGCCAAGTGGTGTAAGGGACTTCACGGTTTCTGGTACTACACTCCCAAACTCACCCATAGCGATCCTGATTATGACGAACATGTCAAAGAACTGGAAGCATTCCGTACATTTGAGGCAGAAGTATCGAATGATAAGACCCTTACCCATGCCCAACGTGCTGCCAAAATCAAGAAAGAAGCACTCAAACATAACTTTATGTGGCGTTCCCGGGATAGGGAATACATTAACTTCAACGTATACCTTGGTGTATCACCCAACTCCAACGAGGAATGGGTTAAAAAGAACCATGCCGTATACAATGCTATCGAGGAGGCTGCAAAGGCCGGTAAGATCGAGAATGTTTATATCGACTTTGTTCATATGAACGAATTTACCTACAATAAGAATGGTAAGCCACTCTTCGCCCGGGTTGAGTCGGTAGACTACTATCACGAAGGTGATAAACTCATACGTAAGGAAATACCTGGCAGAGTGCTCTGTAACTTATATGGAGATGATGGCAATTTTGTTGAGAACCTTTGGAACTACGAGGATATCCGTAGGAGAATGTCCGCGGAAACCATGGAAATCATGATTACAAGGTACAAGCCGGTGGTTATTGAGACCCTTAAGGCCCAAGGGAAAAATGATGTTGCTGAGTGGTTGGCCGGTGATAATTACATGGACAGAGATCTCAAACAATGTTTTGCCGTGTGGATTATGAAACAGTGGTTTCTTGCAAGGAACGTTTCAAGTCTTATATAGGATTGATTGAAAACAAAAAAAGTGTTAGGTTTTTTCAAAAAAGCTTAACACTTTTTTTTATATACGTTATTTTCTATACATAAATGAAAATAAATTTCACGTTTTATGGAAAATAATAGTGATTTTAATAGCGCCATGGCGGATCAAATCGGTGGTATGGGAGGAGAACAACCTATTAGTGAAAAAAATGGTTTTGGAAGACTCCAGCATATCCCCGGTCAACCCGATGAATTGACTGATAAGGAACAAGCATCCAGGGATAAATTTGAAGAAATGGTTTCAAATCGACGTGGTTCCAGTTCAAGAACCATCGATATACGTGATGGTTGGATTCCTATTGATAGGTCTGAACTTGGTGTACGTTCCCAATTTTATAAGGAAAGTTGGCAGTTCCGTGTTCGTCCAGCCACTGTGGAGGCCATCCGTAATTGGTCATCCATTGATGAGGAGAACCTTTCAGTTGTTAACAATGTCATGAATGAAATCATCAAGTCCTGTGTATCCATCTATGATGAAACCACAGGTATGGCAGTTGCGTGGGATAAGATTAATTCATGGGATCGCTTTTGGTTTATTCTCAAGGTACGGGAATATACATTCGTCCAAGGTGAACAGGCACTCGAATTTGATGAGGAATGTGATAGCTGTGGAGAAAATGTCCATTTCGTACTCACCTCAAATTCATTGTTCTATGAGTTCCCTGATTCTGAAGTTGTTGAACGTAACTGGAATCAGAATGAAATGTACTGGGACATCGATCCAAACGATTATGACGTGGATTACCATAAAGTTAAATTCTTCGTTCCTACACTTCAAAAGGATTCCGCTATCCTCCAGTGGATATACGCCCAAAACGAAGCCGGTAAGCATATTGACGATGTGTTTGTTAAGTTCCTTCCATACATGCTTGAACGCGCCCCGAAGGATGCAAATCTTCTTGATCGCATGATTAAGGATTGTCATAATGAGTTTAAGCGTTGGGATGCGGATGTATTTCTCTTCTTTGATGAAGTCCGCCGTAACATCACAATTAACCCAACTGAAAAGCTTATTGGTACATGTTCAAATTGCGGCGAGGAGGTGCGTAGCACCGTCCGATTTCCAAATGGCATTAAGTATCTATTCGCTATTCAAAGTAAGCATAGAAAATTTGGTTCGAAATAAAGTTGTTATCTGTAGAAATTTCAAGATTCAACCTTCCGAATTAATGTGCATGCCTTTTTGGGAGTATGAAATGACCCTGAAAGAATGTGAGAATATTGTCGAGGAGGAAAAAGAGGAGGAGAAAAAGAATCAGGAGGATGGACAAGGACGATATAAGGTTCCAAGTATAAATCAGTACCAACGCCAATCGAGCCAAATGATGAAAGGATACCAACATCAGATACCTTCAATTCCTTCAATGCCAAGAATGCCAAAGATTTAACATGGAAAATAAGAACAAATTTATCATAGTAGGTTTCCACAGTAGCGGTAAGATGAATGTTGCCGATACATTACGGGAGATGGGTATAAAAGTCGGTAGAATATTTAGGTCTACGGATACCGTTGGTAATCAATACTCATTGAGTACTGTGGTATATGATGTGAAGGAGATTAATGACCTTTTTGAAAATCAAGCATATCTATTTATCAAAGAGTCTGTTAATAAGGCCAACCGGTACTATGAAGGTATCTCGTTTTATGAATATCAAAACAATGATGTATTCATAATGACACCGGATCAATTTAATTCAGTTCCCCGATTTGATGAAAATGTTATCTTCGTATGGCTTGATAATAACACAGTTCAACGCCGTAATCGTCACAGATCTGAAAAACGTAAATATGACTTTGTAAAACAAGATGGTATTGAACGTGAATATATTCAGGATTTTACCGATAGAATTGGAGATAACGCGATCCTATATTTCAACAATGAGGAACCCGATAGGGTGGCTACCATCATCTACAGTGTAATTACTCATCCTGATTTATTGAACCTATATTTAAAAGCGTTTAATAATTAAAAAAATATAAAGATTATGAATACCAACAATATGATGTTGGAAGGCGATCAACAACTTGAAGGAACAAAATGGTGGAGCCGTGATGGTAGTGACCATTTTACTATACATGAAGTACTTATAAGTCCGGAAGGTTTTTCTGTAAGAACAACGGATGGTAGACTTTTATCTGCTGATATATTGGAGAAATATATTCAATCGGATAAACCAATTTCCGATATGATAAATGCTAATAAAAATCAGCAACCAATTGATATTTCCGGTCTGGATGAAGTAGATAGTACCAGCATCCACACAGACGCACAACCATTCGGTTCCCTTAAATTTTCACACCCCGGTGCATCGTTCAAACAGCCATCCCGCCAACAAATGGTAAGAAAAGAACTGGATCCTATTAATGATCCTCTACCCGGTAATGAATTTAAAGAACCCGAAGTTCCTAAAGTACCCGAGGAACTCGATGCAATTAGCTACGGCATGATTGACCGCGTCCTTGGTAAGGCCAACTTTGAAGAATTGGTTACTGTTAACATAAATCCTATCAAAAAGATGGATGAAGGTGTGGTTACCTTAGTTAACACCCTTAACATTAAACGTTCCGAGCTCAAATCCTATATGGCCGGTCGTCTCGCCGAGAAGTTTGAATCCATGATTAATATGGCAGTTGATGTATATCTTGATAATCTTCTTGGTAAAGAAACAACTGAGGAAACATCGGCCGAGTAAAATCTCGCATATAAACGGCGAACTCCTCTGTCCTGATAAACTATAAAGGGACAGAGGAGTTCGCTTATTAGGGCGCAAATAAACGCGCAAAAATCATACTTTATGAATGTCGTCATCCATCAGGAAGTCCCTGATGTCTTTTCTTTTCTTCTTGCGACGTTTATAAATCTTAGTTTTTTCCTTTGGCATACCGCCTTCAGGTGCTGAAAGTAATGAATCCGTATTCGGACTTATATCACCCATACCCATGGTATTGGCCGGTGTTTGTGTTATACCACCCTCCTCCTCGAGGACTGATTGTAAATACTCATTAAGATTTTTCATGATATTATCTATTATCTATTTTTCCAATTATAATTGTGAAAGTTTTGAAGGATATCGACTGTTTTCATGGCAAAAATAAGATTCCTCTCAATATATAACAGTACATATTTCAAAACCGGATTTTGTGTATCGCGAAGCCGAGGGGAAATGAGATGCTTTAAAAGACCCTCATTTGCATAATCATATCGTCTATGAAGTTGATTTTCAAATAGCCTATATGATTCAAATCTTGTACCGTTCGTATAAATCTTCTTCATTTTATTTAATTTATATTAATATAGCCCCAGCCGGTGCCGGAAGGGTTGCCATTATACCCTTTAGTGCAACTTCCGCCGGTGCTATCATATTAATAATAGCCATTTCGGATGTTGGTGTATATTGAATTTCCTGTGCTAATGCAAGAAACCTGATAGACGCGGCCTTAACGGTTGCCAATATAAAAAATGCATATCCATATAGAACATTACCCCATATAGGTGCGAGTGCCGGATTGGCCACACCGGTGGCGGAACCGGCCACAATGGTTGATGGGATTGTCATAATCGAGGTTCCAAGTGTTGGAAGGTTTGTAATAAGATAATTTAGTACTGTCACCCCGGAATCCATAATTTGATATTCAGCCCGAAGTTGCATCATCTTTGGTTCGTTTTGGGTTTGATTATTTTCAACGGCTACATCATGGTCATCCGAGATGGCTTGCATTGATGATTCTTCCGATTGGGCGGTTTCAAGTTCCTTTTGGGCAACGCTTCTGGCCTCCGGGGTTGATGCATTATTCACCTTCGATTGAGCCTGCTGGGTTTTTATTTTGGATTCGGCAAGCGCGGCGGCAGGACTTAACTGGGCGGCAAGTAGTTTTATGGTTTTTTGTTTTTCATCAATTTGAGATTGAATATCATCTATCTCGCCTTGAATTTTATCTATTTCATTATGGATTTCATCACTCTTTTTCTTTTGTTCATCCAGATTTTCCTTTAACTTTCTAATACCGTCTTCGGAATTATTTAATGGTAGAGTATATTCACCACCCTGTGCTTTTATCTTTGCAGCTAATTTATTCTGTTGTTTCTTACCAATGGACTCCGCTTTCTTTTTAGCGTCAAGGGCTTTTTCCTGCGCATCTATTGCGGTATCTATAATGGTGGCTTCGGCTTCTTTAACAGCCTTCTCAGCCTCTTTGGAAATCTTTTGTCCTTCAAGGGTTGCTATCTCACCGGCTAATTTGGTTTGTTGTGGTACAACAATTTTAGTCATCTCAAACATATACTTGGCTTCCGCCATTATGGATTTTGCAGCGTCCTGCGCGACCTGCACAGCCATGGTAGCCGGTGATACCTGACCATTAACTACGGTCATTATAGTATTTTTTAATACATCAAGTTCTGAAGCCATTTGTATCTTATTATTATTCAAGAGTTACCACGTTGGATAACATCTGTTTGAAATTATTTAACTTTGGAAGTAGTGGGGTCATTGCCGTACCAATAGGTGTTGTATATGGATTACCCATGGCGGCATCTTTAATGGTGGTAAGAATATTTTTGATATCATCAAGACTTTTGATAAGTTCCTCACCACACACTGCCTTATATTTGGAGCCTCCATCCTTACCAAGTGATATACCATCCTTGGAGATGGATACCTCCTTGCCGTCCTTGCAAGCCATGTGGATGTCATGGTTGTCGTTATCCACATTGATTTTGGTCCCACTATTATCTATGGTATATCCATCATCATCGGTATATCCTACCTGTATCTCGCCTTTGTCGGATTTACGTTTCATTTGGACTTCCACATCCGTATACTCATTATCAAGTTGCTCCCCATTAAGGTTCGGGGTATTGGAACGGAATGAATATAATAATTCCTGTGGATTATCCTCGAAATACCATACCCATATATTATCGCCCTCATGAGGCATGCTGAATGAAGTTGATGAAGGAATAATAAATTGGGTGATCGGTGGAAGAAGGTCGGGGTCGTCATTCTCGGAAAAAATTCCTTGGGCAGACGCCTTAATGGTACCGTAGTTATCAATGACCTTCAGTACCTTACCTGGCCGGATATCACACATTGCCATTCTCATGTTGTTCTGCATTTATTTCAAATCCGTCACGTACCTTCTCACCGGGGGTTGTATATAAACCACCCTTGGGGTGAAGTATTAAACCTCCTGTTGTCTTTTTGATAATCATATCAGCTGGTATGATGGTCTCTTCGTGTATTACTGGAAAATTTGTGGCAACTTCAATGTCCATTGAGATGGTGCGATACTTGGGGTCTGTGGTGATCCCGTCAAATTCCATCATATATTCTGTTTGGTATGAGTCCGGAATTTGATAGGAGCAGTTAATTTGACGGCCTAAATATATGACTTTAAATGTATTGACAAATGAAAGATTTGCGAGTACCTGTTGGGTGACATCCAGTGCATCAATAAAGTTATCAAGGTAGTATTTAAGGGTAAATCCGTATGTCACCGGAATACGGCGGAACTCCGCACGGAAATTATATACCATATCGGTATATTCCATTTCAAAAAATCCATGCGCATATGGATTTGTTAGTTGTTCCATTTGTACATTTATACCGGTTGGCTGTACCAGGCATCGTGGTATCTGTGAATAAACAAAATTTTCATTCGATATATTAATAGGTTCGACTGAATTATCCTGTCCTTTAACTTCAAGATACATTATATCATCACCTGTATTCAAAATATAATGAGGAATACTCATGCCACGTAGCTTGAGATTCTCGTTGAGTTTATATATGAATCCTTTAGCGACAATCGAGAAAAATAACTGTTGGTTATTTATATCAATTTCACGTCCTTTTAATTTATTCCATAGCTCTTTCAATGTATCATCCATGGTAATTCATTATATTTTTAACGAAGAACGATTGGTGCGAATTGATTTCGTACCATTAACATTGTATGAAATTGGATTCAGGAAACGTGGTGCAAGTGATTTTACCTGTGGAATGGATGTCCGAATAATATTCGTTTTACTTACCTGAACCTTATCTTTTGAGGCTTTCGATAGTTTAAAGGCAACAGTATCATCAAATGATGCATTCACAATAAACTTATAATTTATAGGGTCTTGATATAGGCTTGTACGAATATCGAATGACATCATACGAGTAACGGTTCTTGCCCTCATTAACCAAACTTTTTTGAGTTCAGTATCATCAACGCTTTCCCTAAACCAATAAATAAAATTAATTGGTATGGAAATACTTTCGCCAGGGGCAAGAATTATGGCGTTATCACCAGTATGCATACATATATTTTCAATGGATCCAATGTATGGATATAGGCATGCAAACCGGCTCCCTATCGCGGCATTAGACATTCTACTGGATAATTCCGTATAATCACTTAGTGCATCGATTACATTATTACCATTACCAAGAAGTTTTACGGATGGAACACCGGAATCTTCAATATTATCATTTGTGACAAAAATGTCATTTAATGTACCGTCAATATATAATGGTGGGTTTCCGGTTATATCGGTAAGGATATTACGGAAATACATGAACTGATTATAAACCTGTGGCATACACAATACACCATTATATTGTGAATCCACACCCATGTATACACCAATATTTTCAGTGGCATATTGTGATATATTGAATATTGTATTGGCATCAAGTGGGTTTAATTGATTTGAAGATGCTCCGGGGAACAAACTATATAGCTTCATATTATATGAGCCATTATTGTATAGTGTAAGAATTATTTGCGTCAATGCAGCAATTGCCGGATTGGATTCCGTACCAAAATTAATGATATTTCCATCCTCAACCGATTTCTTAAAACTGTTGGTATTGAATTTATTGAGAATATCGGGCATGAGGTTTGTATTATGAACCCCATCATTAAGGGATACAATAAGGTTGGTTGATGCAGCTCCGTATACTTCTGATTTTAACTCATTTAAATCCGCATTAATATCCTGAAGTTTGATATCCAATGGAATTACCCTACGTTCTTCGGTAAAAAATCCACTGGAAATACTTCCGGCCTTATGTAGGTACCTAAATGCTTGGTCTTGTATTCCATCCTCAATATGTGAAATCACACCCTTTTCAATGAGCATGTTTTCAAAATGTCTGCTTTTAATCTCATCGTTATTCTCGGCAATAATATCAAGAATCTCCACATTTGTTGAATATTCAGCAGGAAACTCCTGTGTATAGATGGTACTCCAGTCGGAACGGCACTCCGCAAATGGGTAACCAAGGTTATATATGAAACGGACACGGATATCCACAATCTCGCCTTGGGTGATAGGAATATCAATTTGGTTGAACGATGGATTGTTGGTATTACCATCATCAACCTCCCATTCATATACATATCTATTATTCTCATACTTTGGAACCCTTTTCCTATATATGGAGGTCATCTTGTTCCAATCAGAGAATATATAATTATCAAATGTACTGGCGTTGCCGGTAAAACTTGATTTGTTCTTATAACGGTATTCCACATCAATCTTTATAACCTCAACATAATCAGGTATATTAGCATTGAGTGCCTGAAGGTCTGTTGGGATAAATCCACGAATCCTATATTTGGCGTTCTCAATAGGAGTCTCGGAATTATTGGCATTGAGTGAAATTTCCTGCATAATACTTGTTATTGAAGCAATCAATTCATTTTTCTTTTGATTGTATTCAGAAAGTTGGGTCTCATAGGTTGTGCGGGAATTGGTAGTATCATCAAAAGAAAGTTCAGCAAGTTCTCTATTAATCTGATCAATACTACGTTGGACAGTATCCAACTCCATCTTATATTGGGCCTTTTGATTGTAAAGGTTCCGGATGGTCTTAATGGACTGAGTATCGTTGAGGTGGTTATTAATCTGGGTAACCTCAATGATATCATTTTTAAACACTGGTTTAAGATTTTTGATTGTTTCAAACTGGGTTGGTGTAAGACGGGATACCTGTTGGTCATCATCCATCATGGAAGTAATACCGGCAAGTGCATCACCCACATTGTTCACATAATTATCATAGTATGTACGGAATGAAATATTTTCACCATCTATATCCATGGTAAGATTATCGGTATCGATGAATATACCACTTCCCCAAGGGGCACGTGTGTTGGTTGTATCATTGATAGGAGCAACAAAGATAATCACATATTGGTCTTCTTCAAGAGCTACATTGAGATACTTGGTACTATCAATATCGGACTCCGCCTTGAAGTATTTGAGTTTATATAGAGAAGGATTGCCGGAGGTTTTATCCTGCAGGTCTGCATATGCGCCTTGGGTGACCTTCACCAATATGGTATGCTTGATATAGTTAAGATCCATGACTTCAAGCATAACCTTGTCGTTATAGGTAACCAAAGCATCGCCCACTTTAATATCCTTTTGTATGGTACCGTTATTGATAAAGTATACCAATTCGGTATTCAATTCAAGCTCATAGAACTCGTCAAAATTGGCATCCTGATAATTGTCAATAATATCAACAATCTCATACTCACCTTGAGCCACACCCTTACGAATAGGTAGACGGCGAACGGTATCATATACAGTGTAATCAACACCCTCCTCGTATGCATAGAGAATCTTCTCCACATCAGCGAAGTTCACAGTACCATCTGTGGTCAATCCGGCAATGGCATCCCTCAAATTTGTTGCAAGTTCATGAATGGTTACCTTACGAACCACTGCATGTTTGATATTGTTTGGGATAGACTGCATATCAATCTTCACGAACGGGTTAGGAGTCATGAAGTCCTTAAATACATTGTTGGTTTCCGTATCGAATGTGGTAACCGGTTGGAGATCCACATGGGCCGGTGCTGTATGGTAACCGGAAAGTTCGACACGTTGGGTGGTACCATTAAAATATGTAAATGCCTCGCCGGTAAGCGGTGCGTCTACAATATTTTCAAGATTATGTTCAAGGGATTCTATACGGGATTCCAATGAGATAAACGAAGGTATAACATATGTTTCATCATCAACCACCACGGCAAGATGATCCCGTTTGGTGTAAAAAGCCTCATTTAATGCCTTAAGAATGGCGAGATTTTTCTTGGTTAAATTCACCATTTGGGTAATACATTCGGATACACTATTAGTATTTTGAACACCGGTGTTATTCATCATAATTTAAATGAGTTTCTTTATCTTTTATAATATTATTTTTTACCACGTTTTTTATTAGGACTTAGTTGCCCGGTAACATCTTTTGGATTTTTTGAACCCAAATATCCTTCTTCACCAGCAATATTTATATATGTCCTATTATCAGTACCAAAATATTTTAGAAAACGTTTTGAGGTTGAAATGGATTTACTGTTAACATCCTCAGTTGTTTCCATATTAGGAGTTTGTATACCTTGATTATCAATAAATGACGATATATCATTAGTATCCCCTTTACTACCGGGATTTATTTCCTCAGCGTTTTCCCAAGCCTCATATACACGGTCTCCAAGTGGCTGATATATTCTGAAATCACCATTCATATACATCTGTTCAATCTTGAGGTTATCCCGTGGCATACCATGTTTGAGTGTTATCGTAACTTTAAGGCCGGTTGGAAAATCATCAAATCCCAATGGGCCATATTGTTCAATCGTACATCCATCGAGGAACATATTACCCATGGACATGATTGGATGTTTTGGGTTTCCAATCATAAGATGCCATACACCGGTTGGTGCAAAGTTTAACATGGAGTTAAGAGCATTCTTTTGCGGACGACCAAGTGAGTTTAAAAGTCCTGCAGTAATACCTGTAAGTGCACCTTTTAAAAGATTACTCATCGCATTCATTGCATCCTTAATACTATTAATCTGATTACCGTTATTAAATTTTGCACCAATTTGTCCAATGGAATCAAAAATAGCATCCTGAACACCGGCAAATGATAACGGCTCCTTCATATGGAATATTGGAAGGTTGGCAAATACGTTGGACTGGGCTGCACCGGTTCCACGAACAGCACCTCCCCAATAGGATGCATTTGTAAAAGTTACTGCAAGAATATTACCAAGAAGGTCAAGAAAAGCAGCCCGTGGATTGATGCCATTGAAACTACGAAGTTCATAATCAAACACAAGCTGAATGGTTTGTTCAAACTCAATACCTCCATCTTCTGCACCTTGACGGTAGTATGTTTTTGTAATGGTATCCACGGGGCCCCAAACCTTATGGTCATCCTTATGATATGCCCATGATGTGTCTGGTGGGCCGGAAAGGCCCTTTGCAAATCCTCCAAGGCCAAACGGTGTCATTGCCGACTGTAATGAAGATATTGCCATTGTACCTGTGGATCCATTTAGCATACCTTGTCGATATGAATTTTCTCCGAGATTCATTAAACCACCAAGAAAACCACCACTATTATCAGCATTAGCATGTGCCTCCTGTATATCAGCCTTCATCTCCTTATATGGAAGTTTGACAGAAAATTTCAATATATTGGACATTTCATTACCTGGCGTACCCATCCATGTAACCAACCTACCGATATCCGGAAGATGCTCGTTATATTCACCGGGGAGTGTGAAATTAATATGATCGCCGGCCGGATGTGGAAACCTACGCAGGGTGATTAGATAATTATTCGATATACGGCCTAAATGCTTACAAAACATAAAATCCGCATATGTATATACCGCCCTACCCATTTCTCCACGTGCGGATGCATCTACAAGTGCTTTAATGGAACAATCGGAATGACTTCTAATTTCCTCACGGGTTTCCGGAGTATCCAAAAGAGGCGCATTTAATGCCACCTGATAATTAAGATTATTACCTACGGCATTAACTGCATTAAATAATGAATGTCGTCCTTCAAAATGTTTTGATGGGTCTTTCGAATTAAAAGGCATATAATCCGCATCATCACCATCATCGTCATGAAATATTGGTTCAACAATTAATGCAATCGGCTTATAGGAACGATATGTATTAAGATCCTTATTTGCAGATTCATCCCAAATAGGATTATGTGTCATTACTGGCGTACCAATATTATCAACCGGCTCACTATATGTAAATATGTTAGAGTCCATATATATTTTTCTTTATATATAAATAATGGAGTAATAACTAAAATACGTTTAGTTTAATCATATTTTTTAAGCATCAAATAAATTGGCTACACCATGTACTCATATATGTATTTTGATATTAAGCAGAATCATGATCCAAATAAAAATTGGATACCCGGATATTCTATTGATGCATTAATCCAATATTTGATGCAAAAATTTCAATTCAGTTCATATATTGAAATACATAATCAACATGATATTGAGAAATTTGTATCGGTTTGTCCGAATTTAAAGGTTGATGTGATTTATATAAATTCCATTATTTCCGGTATGGATTTAACCAACCTTATTGAAAGTGCATTACAATTAATAAGTGATAATGGGTACGTGCTTATAGATCGGATGTTCCCATATTATCCTGAATTTAATAATGATCAATACAAATCCTTTATTAAATGTAGACAGGATACCCGCGGATTTCAATATAATACAATATGGGATTGTTCGTATGGTGTGGGTATTATAAGGAAAGGTGAGGAACAATACGCCGTATATAATATCCAGGATGCAATGCTTTTGGATTTTGATGGATTCAAATATTTTTTCGGATTGTGTATGAATCCGATAAGCATGGATGATTTTATCAATAATTTTACCGGCAAATCAAAATACAAATATGCTGTAATAACTGCAATATTTGATGATTACGAGATGGTTAGGGAAGTACAAAATCCTAATCCAAATATTGAATATGTATTGGTTACCGATGATCCATCCATTACTTCAAACACATGGAAGGTCAAATTAATAGATAGTTTCTTCGATGGTATGAGCGGCTATGCAAAAGCTGCATATGTAAAATATCATCCATTTGAATTCATTGATTCCGATATATTTCTTTGGATTGATGGAAGTATCCAAATTAAGGATGATTTTACCGAGGAAATTATGAAGCCCTTTATTGAATCCAATTTTGAAGTTCTTGAATTGGTTAATATGATTTATCATGTAGGAGACTACGAGGTGGAACGATGGTATGAAAATGGATTTCATGGATTCGATAAGGAACAATATAATTTTATCAAAAATTTATTCAAGGACGAACCATGGATTGACGAATCCCAAGTTCAAACAACGATTTATGGCGGAAAGAATACAAAAATATGCAACCTTGTAAATTGCCGTACTTGGGATATTATGAGGAGAGGCTCCGGACCAAATCATGATGTGGCAATCCTTTATATGCCACAACGTGGACGGGTGTTGGCAAAATATATAGGCAATTCACATAAGTTATATTTGCTTGACTCCGGTACGGTTTTTAGTAAATATTTTGATTATTGTTATCATAAATCAACAGAGTCCCAAAAACCATCATGGGATGGTGTGAATAATAATCTTTATAATAATCTGTGGGGTAATAATGAAAATTTATTATATCCAAAACAAATAACAAAATCATGACAATTAAGGATATCTTTTACAAATATAGAGGACATATCAATAATGTTACGATTACCCGGCTTGGCGATATCAACGAATCCATATATTCATTCAATCATATTATACTGGAAGATATACCACCCCTTGACGCTGAATCCCAATATACGTTGATATGGAATATACTTTCAAACTGCCATCCCGGTACAAGTATATATATGGATGAATCCCCAACGGATTTCATTGATGTTTTTCAGAAAAACTTTGTTGTTGACGATGGCGAACATAATAACGGAATTAAGGGTATTGCAATTCAACATATTATTGGCGTCGGATATATAATATCTTCGGTGAATGAAGGTAAATTATTTATTTTTAAGGAGTTTACTCTTGAGGAATATGAAAAACTATCCAACGAGTATATTGTATTAGGAATTGCCAAGTGTGAGGAACATTACATAAGGGATTGGGTTTCCTATCATCTACGTATAGGTTTCGATAGGATTTACCTTATGGATAATAATGATAAAGAGGCTGAATCCTATAAGGATATACTTAGCGATTTCGTGGAATCCGGAAGAGTTAACATCATAGATATCCGGGGTTTAAGAGGTATGCAAAATAATATGTATAATATGCTATATTATTCCATACCGTATAAATGGATGGCAATAATTGATATCGATGAATATATTTGGTTCAATGAGGCCGGAAAATATTCAAACATTAAACAATTCATCGATAATGTAACGGATTATAATTCATCAAGATTTGGAATAATGCTTCAATGGCATTGTTATGCATCATCTGGTGAAGATAAACCTTCGGACAAACCCATATGGGAGGTGAATACCAAATTACTTCCCTTTAATTCCCGAAAGGATTGCCGATGTGAATTTATTCATAATTGGTGTAAAAGTATTTACAAACCTGGCTACCGGCTCACCCTTAATGAGCATTTTGCATGGGAAACTATATATAATGAATATGGCGTCATAAGTAATTGTATCTCGGAAGTTGATTGTAATGGTGACCCAATAACAAAGGATGATTTAATAAACATCCCTTATGACAAATTTATAAATCAGGATGTTTTTGTTAAGCATTTTATGCTTCGAAACATTGATGATTTCTTTAAGAGGAAATATCTACGCGGACATGCCGGTGGTGATTTTGGCGTTGGAGAAGATGGGTGGCGATTCTATCAGTGGTCTCAGAATATGAATTATTATACCGACCTGACTGATACAATATCACCAGCCGACCAGATATATCTTGCCAAACATGGTATGAAAGCTAATTATACCTTTCATCCGGATGTCATTATTAATTGGTATAGACTTCCGAATACTCCATATATAAACACTGCCATAAGTGATAATATACTTACATGGGCCTTGCTTGGAATGGCTAATTGCTTCCTGAACGTTATAGATATCGATGCCCCAAATGCCGTTAAACAACCGATTGGACCGGGGATGCCTACACAGGCGCAAAATAGTCTTGATTTTTTAACAAGATGGAACACCAACTATAACTATTTCGATATCAATATGGGTGATGAGTCTAATATAATTAGAAAGCATATACAGGATCCGATAGTTATTAATATTGGTATACCAATTAAATACGCAGTTGATGAGATATCCATTGAGGAACAAAAAAATTATGTTGATTTCCTAATCAGTGTATTAAACACCAATAGTATAAAGAATTACCTTCGTGGAGCACTCGAAGAAGGTATCACAACAATACCAACAATTGGTATTGAAGATATTAATAATTGTTACGGTTTCAAACAGGATGTCGATGAAATATTGGGTAATATGGGATTATCCGATCCTCATAAAGCACTCATCAATAATACAATGATTATGCCGTATAAACAATATATGGAAATCAAGAAACTTCAACAAAAATTCCTTGAAAAATATGGGTTGTTTAATAATTCATTAATTTTAAGTTACTTATCCCAAAATATAACAACACCATATCATGCATATATTAGTTCAGTAATGGCAGTCATTAAAAACCCCTATTTCGTTTGGCCTAATTAAAATGAATAATGATGAAAAACGCCGGATGGATTGACTTTAAATATAAACTCCCATATGTAAATGTCAATGGAGGTGATGCCCCCTATGATTATCTGATTATTGTTGCCATTAATAATAGTCCTGATATTATTGCACTTGACCACCTTAATATTCCATACCGGAATGGTGGTATGTACTCTTATTCCCTCCTTGGTGCCAGTGAGGCCACAAAACTATATCAGCAGGATGCATATTGTCATGATTTATTTGTTGCATGGACTGCATTTGATGGATGTACTGTTAAGCCATAGTTAAATACCATAATTTGTTAATATATTTATCATATTTGACAAAATAAAACAGATATGATATATGAACAAATGTACACTTATAATTGATGGTAACTGGCTTTTAATGAGCCGGCTTGGCGTCAAAATGGGTGACTTTTCCAAATCTCTTGCACCGGAATACCTTGAACAAGCAAAAAATGATATGATAGATTTTGTAGCCCAATCCATTAACAAAATTATTAGTTATTGGGGGCCACGCATCGATAATATTATGATGGTTCAGGATTGTGGTTCATGGCGCAAAAAACTTCCAAAACCGACGTTGATTCATGAAGAATATAAAGGTAACCGGGTAGCCAACGAGGAGGTCGCATGGGATTATGTATGGGATGCCCTTAAATCCATCTGTCAAAATTTCAAAACAAATAATATTACATGTGTTTCCGAGAAATTCATAGAGGGAGATGACTGGTGTTGGTATTGGAGTAGGTATTTGAACCATGTGGGTACAAATTGTATAATATGGTCGACAGACGCCGACCTTAAACAATTGGTTCAAAAAGACGCTACCACCGGTGCATGGACTGTATGGTTCAATGATAAGACTGGTTTATTCCTTTCCGAATCAATGCAACACTCCGATATGGATGTTCTTCTAAATTTCGATGCGGTTGACCCATTTATTGACGAGATTTGTATGCGTGCCGGTAAAAACACTTATATCAATCCGGACGATATTGTTATGTCCAAAGTTATATGTGGTGACCATGGTGACAATATTAAGGCATTAATTACGGTTGAACATCAAACCAAAACCGGCAAGACGATCATCAATAAGGTATCCGAGAAGGAGTGGAATAAAATTAAAAAAGAACTTGGTATTCAAAACATAGAGGATTTTGAAAGAAATAAAGAATTAATTATCAAAACATTACGGGTTATCCCACGTCTTCAGGATTGTCCATCCAACATGGGCGATCTGTTAGATATGTTTGACTATAATATGGCCCTTGTATGCCTTGATAAGAAACAAATCCCGCGGGAATATCAGTTGGCTATGAATAAACATAAAGACGAATATGTTATCACAGACATTGATTTCCTTCGTAATAACTACAAGGTACTTGCCGCTCATACGGAATCGGTGGAACAATTATTTGCAGACCTGCCATTTTAATATAAAATATTACAAATCATATGAAGAACGATCCTGAAAAACAAGAAAAACAAACCAAAAAATCCAGCTGGTTGAAAAATATTAATGAATGGATAGAGGACTATATATTCGATCCGGTGTTGAATGTCCTGATTGAATCAATTGGTTGGATTATAGAACACGGCATAACTATCATAATTATCATATTATGTCTTGCAATACCGGCAGGATGCATATTTGGTATTAATAAGTCCGTTAATAAATCCAAACAGGAAATTATAGAAAGGGATGAAAAACTCGGGGTTGAATATCTTGATTCGGCCGAACCGAGTCTTAAGTTCTATCCGGTTAAGATTAAAGGACACGACTATTGGAAATACTATTGTGATGGTATTCATTATATTCACTCCCCTGATTGTAAGATGTGTTGTAAGGAAATCAATAAAGATACCATTCTTGTAATTTCCGGCCAGTAAATTTCCGGCAGGAAAATTTGAAAGGGGGTTTGTTAATTTTTAACAGACCCCTTTATATATAGGTGAAAAAGGAATTAATAACATATAAAACCTAAAATCATGAATAAGACTAATTTCATCGCGCACGAAATTTTCAAACTTTACGGTTGTAACTGCTGGAGCGAGTGTCCCAATACCAAATCCGATGACGACCTGTACCTCGTCAGCCTCAACTATCGTGGACTCTATGAGGACGATTATTGCCCGTTCTGGTACCTTAACGCTGTTACCGGTGAGATGGTCTCGGATTCTTGGACGACCGCCGGTGCCTGCCCCCACTTTAATTCATATCTTCGTATGATGTTGCCGGATGCCCATAAGGCCGGTTTCGTCCCGGACGAGGTGTATAATAACTTCATCGAGTCCCGTTGGAGATACTATCTCGCCTCTGTGGTCAAAGATCTCACCAAACTCCCCACTTTCTACCTCTCGGATTTCTCCAGCACCCGTATGATCGGCTGTGATCTGAATATTCCGGTGAATGTCACCGGTGGTCGTAAGTACCGCGGTGCAGCCACCCTCCTCAAGTTCGTCAAGGAGTCCGATGGTCATTGGATGTACAGTAGTCGCGGTTACCACCTGATGGCACGGATTCTCGGTGAGGACAACCGTATTTACCTCGTGCGCCCCTCATATATCGATGCCACAGAGACCATGGCCAAGGTCAGCGAGAAACTGGAGGCCATCATGGCAACCAATCCCGAGGATAGCACCGCC
>JAEEGL014807448.1_pt1 | contig 24835 bp, 15 predicted proteins | sample 9134231 | NCBI WGS metagenome assembly JAEEGL01 (sample SAMN16246548, study PRJNA631951) | gut metagenome | biome: gut microbiome; feature: rumen; material: fiber-attached | host: Bos | place: Iran: Karaj | collected 2018-10
ATACAACCCGTCTGATTCTTGAGCGCACCTGCAAAACGTCCGTGTTCAAAAAGGCCTTCGACTTTGGTTCCGTCAGGTTCCGTCAAAACGCCGTAACCCTCAAAACGGTCTTTTTGAAACTCGCCTTGATAAATAGAACCGTCCGTCATGGTATACTTTCCGTATCCGTCTTTTTCTCCGCGTTTGAAATAACCCTCATAAATAGAACCGTCATCATAAATGTAAACGCCCCAACCATTTTTAACATCACCATTAACACCGCCTTTTTTTACGTTTTCGTCAATATCGCCATCAACGTAAATATCCGTGTTAGTGGTTCCGTCCGATTGAATCTCAATACCTACACCCTGACGCTTGCCGTCTTGCCAATGTCCGATGTAACGAGTACCGTCATTCCAAAAATAAGTTCCCGTCTTAGAGAATTTTCCATCAGAGAATTGTCCTATATACGAGGCTCCAGAAACATAATTTTTAACACCGTAACCATCCGGTTTCATATTAGAATTGAAAAAACCCGTATAACGCTGTTTTGCATCTTGATAGGTTCCGTAACCGTCCTTACAGTTACCGGAAATACACTGGGCATAACCGCCTTGTGCAGCAGCTAAAAGAACCGCAGCCGCTACATAGTTTTTGTTAATAGTCATCTTTTTCATAATTTGCAAATTATTTTGTTACAAAGAAAAACATTTTATTTTATAAAAAGAAAAAAAAATCAATATTTTCCATATTTTTTTTACAAAAAAGAACGATTTTTGTGTCCAAAAAATTATGTTTTTTTGTTATTTGAAGTGATTTTTCTATTTTTGCAAAAAAATCATCAACTATTATGTTAGAGATAGGAACAATTAACAAATCAAAAGGTAAAAAAGCTATTCTCCTTGGCTCGGGAGAATTAGGCAAAGAAGTAGCAATTGAACTTCAAAGATTTGGCGTTCAGGTAATTGCCGTTGATAAGTACGAAAACGCTCCGGCAATGCAAGTTGCTCACAAAAGTTATGTTTTGTCGATGTTAGACGGAGAAAAAATCCGTAAAATCATAACCGAAGAAAAACCCGATTTTATAATTCCCGAAGTAGAGGCAATTGCAACTCAAACTCTCGTAGAATTGGAAAAGGAAGGTTTCAACGTTATTCCGACGGCAAATGCAACTTATCTTACGATGAACCGCGAGGGCATCAGAAGACTTGCCGCTGAAAAATTAGGAATCAAAACCTCTCCTTACCGTTTTGCCTCAACAAAAGAAGAATTTGAAAAAGCAGTAAAAGAAATCGGAATTCCTTGCGTTGTAAAACCGATAATGTCATCTTCAGGACACGGTCAGTCCGTTATTAAAACCGAAAACGATATTGAAACCTCTTGGCATACGGCTCAAGAAGGCGGAAGAGCAGGCGCAGGAAAAGTTATCGTTGAGGGTTTCATAAAATTCGATTATGAAATTACGCTTTTAACGGTAAGACACATCGGCGGTACAAGTTTCTTAAAACCGGTAGGACATTATCAAAAAGACGGTGATTATCAGGAATCTTGGCAACCTCAACCAATGAAACCCGAAGTTTTGGAAAAAGCGGAAAAAATCGCCGAAAAAATTACAACCGCTCTCGGCGGCAGAGGTATTTTCGGTGTTGAAATGTTCGTAAAAGACAACGATGTGATTTTCAGCGAAGTATCGCCACGCCCGCACGATACGGGAATGGTAACGATGATTTCACAGGATTTGTCAGAATTTGCACTTCACGCAAGAGCCGTTTTAGGACTGCCGATACCGAACATCGCTTTTCATGGCGCATCAGCCTCAAAAGCCGTCGTTGTTGAAGGAAACAGCGACAACATCGTTTTTTCGGGCATGGAAGAGGCTCTCTCAATACCCGATACCTCTATGAGAATTTTCTCAAAACCCGATGTAAACGGACACAGACGCATGGCTGTACTTTTGGCAAGAGCAGAAACAGTAGAAGAGGCTCGTAAAAAAGTTTGTCAAATGGCTGAAAAAATTAAAATAGAGTTACTATAAATTTTTCCCCTTTTTTCTAAAAAAAATTGCCCCGAAAAATTCAATGACAGAAAGACGAATAGGACTTTACTTGCTGTGTTTTTTATTTGTTATCTCACTGATTTTCATGACGTATTTGGAGGATTCTAAATACGGCGGGGGCATTTTGCTTGTTTTTTTAGGAATACTTATAACAATTCTCATCAGTTGCGAGGACGAAGAAAACGTTCAAAAAATTCCGGGCAATCAAAGACGTGAAACAGGACTAAGAATTAACAATAGGATTCAAGTGCTTGCAAAAAAAGATTCAAATTTTTCATTGCCCGTCTTTTTGGATTATGTTAAAATCATTTTTCTAAAAACATACATTTCGTACACCGACGAGGAAAAAATAAACGAAATCACACCGTTTTTTGAATACGATATTAACAAAATTAAAAAAGTTCCGTTCACTCATGTTTTTGTTGATAAGACGGAAATTTCCGACATAAAAACTTTCGGCAACAGATGTAATGTTTCGGTGGATTTCAATGCGTATTTTCAAACAAAATACAAGGGCGAGGTTTTGCATTGTAAAAGCGAAGAAAGGTGGGTCTTTTCGCGTAAAGCCGATGCCGTTTCGGTTATTCCTAACGGTTTCGGACTTTTAAGATGCCCTTCTTGCGGACGAATTTATGATTTTTCGCCTTCGGGAATTTGCCCGCACTGCAATTGCAGGCAAAATTATGAATCAGGACAATGGATTGTCTCAGATGTTAAACGCCTGAAAATTTCACAAACCAATCCCCAAAAAGATTTTCTGAAATACAGACCCGAAATCGGAACCTCAGACCCGTCAATTGTTGCACCAAACCTTAAAAAAGCGGAAGAGGTTTTCTCAAAACTTCACAGTTACCGTTATCCGAGTTTCAAAATTTTTGAAAGCAGAATCGCAAAACCGTATTTCATGAAAATTTGTTCGTGTTTTGCCTCCGATACTTGGAACAAAGCCCGACATCTTATTTACGAGAATAGTTGGCAAAACATAAAATTCAAATTAAGTCTTTATAAATCATACGGTTACAAGCGTGTTTTCGACTCGCTGGAAATCAAAAAAACCGAAACCGTAAATTATGAAGCCGACAATTTTTATCAATCCGTAACGGTGAGAATTTTTGCGGAATGTTATGACTATATCATTAACTACGAGGACGGAATAATCGGCGGGACAAACCGTCAGAAACGTTATTTTTCGCAATATTGGAAATTCGTTTCGTGCATAGGTTTTATCGGAAAATACGAAGACCTTGAGGTTTGTCCTTGCTGCGGATTAAGTGTCGGCGACGTTGATAATTCGGGCGTGTGCCCATACTGCATGAACAAAGTAAATGACGGAAATTTTTCATGGGTTTTGTATTCTATCACAGAAGATGAAGATTATTGCGGACAATAAAATTTTGTTGGTATTTTCGTTAATTTTAACGCTTTTTTCGGCGTGTGATTCTCAAGTCGAAATCATTTTGACAGGTGATGTACTTTTGGACAGAGGGTTAAGACCGACGGTCGAAAAATTCGGAACGGAATACGTTTTCAAAGATGTTTCAAAAGTTTTCAAAGAAGCGGATTTTGTCTTAATAAATCTTGAAGGTCCAATAACGGACACTATCAGCCCCGTAAACAAAAAATATATTTTCAGATTTGATTCCAAGACTGCCGAAGGTTTAAGAAAATCAGGCGTAACACATTGTCTTTTAGCCAACAACCACACGGTAGACCAAGGATACTCAGGACTTAGAAACACAATCAAAAACCTCGAAAAAGCCGGTCTTAAATATTCAGGAATCGGACGCAACAAAGAAGAACGTTTGAAACCGATAATTTTAGAAAAAAACGGAATCGAAATTGCCGTTTTCAATTGTTGCCTTCTAAAAATCGAAAATTGGATTTCTAACGATAACAATTTGAATATCACGGCTGAAGATTTTACGTCTTTGGAGGCTGCCGTCCAAAATTTTAAAAGCAAAAATCCGAAAACATATATTCTCTGCGTTTTGCATTGGGGATATGAATTTCGCGACAAACCTGAGTTTTTTCAACGCATTCAAGCCCAAAGACTTATCTCTGCCGGTGCTGACATTATCATCGGGCATCACCCGCACGTTGTCCAAACCATGGAACTGATAAATTCTAAATTAGTGGTTTATTCCTTGGGAAATTTTGTTTTCGACCAGAAAACCCCAAAAGGCAGAAAAGCACAAATCGCAAAACTGAATTTTTCAAAAGACAGCATCAAATACGAACTCATTGACATCGACATTCAAAAAAACTGTCCGAAAATCAAAAACTAATCCTCTGAAAAAATAATATCATCAGTCTTTACAGCATTGTACATCTCGTCATGAATTTTGGTTCTGACATCAAGTTTTGAAAGCATTGTTCCGCGTTTAGGAAATGTACTATTAGTCAAAAAAACGAACAAAAGTCCGTTGTCGGGGTCAGCCCAAACAAAACCTCCGGTAAACCCCGTATGACCGAAACTTTTTTGGCTTGCCATTTTTGAAGGCGTTCCGTTAAGAGTGGAATCTATCACGGGTTTGTCGAAAACCAATCCCCTGCGGTTACCTTCAAAAGCTTGAGAAGTAAAAAGTTCCACAGTTTGCGGTCTTAAAAAAAACTTTCCGCCATAAGAGCCTTTGTCCAAAAGCATTTGCATCAAAACTGCCAAATCTTTAGCCGAAGAAAATAATCCCGCATGACCCGAAACTCCGCCCATCAAATACGCACCCTCATCATGGACTTTGCCTTTAACAATAGTTTTACGCCAAAGAGAATCCTTTTCGGTCGGAGGAATATTTTTTTCTAATTCTTTATTCGGATTAAAACAAATTTTCAAGCCCAAAGGTCTGTAAAAAGTATCGTACAAAAATTCGTCAAAATCCTTTCCGTAAAACTTTTTCGGAAAAAGCGTATAAAGATAGAATCCAAGGTCAGAATACAAATAATTTCCTTTGTCGGCAAGAGGCTGTTTTACAATTTGTTCCGTGATTTGCTTACGGGCTTTTCGGTCGTTGTATTTTTCGGGTGACAACAATATTTTACGGCTCAAATCCTTGTTCAAACGCTTCAAATCTATCCAAGATTTAAAACCTGCTTGATGAGCCAAAGCATCTCTCAAGGTTGCCCCGTTATCGGTAATGCCTTTGAAATAGTCCGTTAAAGGCAAATCCAAGCCGATTTTGCCGTTTTCGTACAATTTCATCAAGACAAGCGAAGAGGCGGCAATTTTCGTTATTGAAGCCAAATCATAAACCGTATTAGTATCAACTTTTTGAATACTATCGTATGTAAAAAATCCGTAACATTTGTCAAAAAAAACATAATGATTAACAGATGCCAAAATACGGCAGCCCGGCATCGCTTTTTGCTTTATTGCATCAGAAACGATACTATCAATACGGCTTTCCCTTTCTGAGGAGATTTTAGCGTTGTTAAAAACTAATGTGTTAATTTCCTGACCTTTACAACCGTTAATCAGAACAACGGCTGCAAACAAAAATAATATTTTTTTCATTTTTCATTTACGGGAAAAGTTTTTTTTCTTACCCGAAGTTATTTTATCAAAAATACGTGTCCTTTTTGTTGAAAAAACGATTTGTCCCTAAGCGTTGAAGTCGCTTTCCAAACGTACATTCCCGGCGGACAAGGTCTGCCGTTACGAGTGCCGTCCCAGCCCTCATTGATGTTTTCCGTTCTGAAAACAATAACACCTCTACTATCAAGTACCACAAGTTTGAATTTCGCAATATCACCGTGAATAGGCATAAAAACATCGTTTTTACCGTCGCCGTTCGGAGAAAATGCCGTCGGAAAAACAACTATCGGGTTTGAAATTACCGTTATCGCATTCTTTACCGTTGCCGTATCAGAACAATAATTTGCCGTCAAAACAGTAAGCGAAATATTAAATGTTCCGTCAAATTCGTATTTGTGGTCTACGCTGTGCCCATCACCGAAAGTACCGTCACCAAAATCCCAATGAAAAGACTGATTAGGACCTGAAAGTGATTCCACTTTCAAATATTGTCCGGCGTATAAAGTATCAAGATTTTGTTCAAATTCTGCCGTCGGTTTTACAAAAACATTAACCTTTTTGGTCGTAACGGCTTGAACACCACAATCACCGTAAATAGTTAGAGAAACAACAAATTCACCCGCCGCTTCATATTTGTGTTCCAATTTCGTAACGTTGTAGACAGGATCGCTTCCGTCACCAAAATCCCATTTGCAAGAATCGGAATTCAACGAAACATTTTCAAGCGAAACCGTTATCGGCTGACATCCCTCCATGTTTTGAGAATTGAAAGCGGCAATCAGCGGACGTCCCTCTATAACAAAACCCTTTTCCAACTTGTTTTCACAAATGCCGTTGCTAATATCAATTATAATATTGTAATTACCGCAAGACTCGTATTCATGTCCCGAAATATCAATATCTTCAGAGGTCGTTCCGTCACCAAAATCCCAATGAACTTTTGTTAAGTCCTTGTTCATCAATTTGAAATAAGCCGTATTTTCAGGCCACGTTATAGTATCGACAGGCATTCTTAAATCAACCTGCGGCTGTGGAAAAACCGTTACATAAGTTGAGGCAGTATCAGTACAACCGATACCGTTGTCAAAAAGCAAAGAAGAGGTTATTTTATATATTTTAGTTTCATCGCTCGTGTTTTCAAAAGTATACTTAGTTGGTCCTCTCCTATCCCAAATAAAATCGCCGTTGCTGATTTCATAATTAGCAAGTCCTTGATAATCTTGTGTTATAACGATTTCCAAAGGCGAACAACCCGAAGTCTGAGAAACGGTAAAACCTGCTCTGTTAGCAGGGCGGGATATTGTTAAAGGCTCACTCTCCGCCGTACAACCGTTAATATCTTTGACTTTAACGGTATAAACACCGTCAGAAAGGTTTTTGAAAACGCCTGAGCGGTCCTGCCATGACACTCCGTCCAAAGAATATGACAAAAGCAATGTGCCACCAACGCCTTGAGCCGCAATTCTACCCGTGTTACCTTCGTGACAAATCACGTCGTAAACCTCCGCCTCTACTGTCAATAACGCCGGATTGATAATCTTAAGATCAACGGAATTTTCACGGACACATCCGTTATTATCCTTAACCCTTATCTTATATTCTCCAGCCTCAAGATCCTTTATCTCTGGAGTTTCATAATTATAATTAGCACCGTCGTCAATAGAATATTTATACGGTTCCGTACCGCCGCTTGCCGTTATTTTAATCTCACCAGAACCGTCATCATGGCATAGAATTTCTTTGCTAACTTGCGCTAAATAAGAAAGTTGTGTGGGTTGTTCTACCTTTATATCATCCACTAACTTACAACCGTTTTCGTCTTCGACAGTTGCCTCGTAACTTGCAGCAGAAAGTCCCTCAAAAAAACCTGTTTCACTCTCCTGCGTCTGATTTGAACCGAAAGCAGTTAAATAATATTTCAAAGTACCCGTTCCACCCTCAGCTTTAATACTTATACTTCCAGTCTTGTCACCGTAACATTTCACGATGTCTACTTTCTCGAATTCAGTTATTTTATACTCCGAGGGTTGAGTAATTTCAAACTCGCCCTCAAGTGTACAACCATAGTTGTCAACAACCTTAAACGTATATTTTTTAGGCGCCAAAAATTCAAAATATCCTTTATAATAAGGATCTTCATTATCATCAAGATAATATTTGTATTTGGCATTTGCTTGTATAATTTGACCACCACTGACTTTTATATCAGCCGTACCGGTATTTTTCCCGTAACAAAGAATATCTTCAACTTTAACATCTTCCAAAGTAAATTTGTCAGGTTCAATAATTTCCACCGCTGCAAGATCTTCGCCCGCCGAACAACCACTTTTATCTGTAACCAAATACTTGTAAGTTCCTGCTTTAAGATTATCAAAAATACCAGTTTTGTTATTAATGTTCGTTTCACTTACACCATGAGAATCAGCCTCTGACTTCAAATAATAAGTATAATCTCCCTTACCACCAGAGGCCTCAAGTAGTATATAACCGTTATTAGCACCCTTACAGCCTTTTACTCCGTGATAATCTTTCATTATAAGTTCTACTTTCGTAGGTTGCGAGAGTTGAACAGTTAATGGCATAGTAACAACACAACCATGAGCATCTTCAACACTCGGCAAATACATAGTTGATGCCGGGAGGTTTTCAAAAAAAGCATAAGTTTCATTCGTAGTGATAACATCATCATTATCACCGCCGATAGTATATTTGTAAGGCGGAACACCACCGCTGATTTTTACTTTCATTGAACCGTTTGTTGCTCCGTAACAAGTAGTTATATCTTTTACCTCCGGCTCAAACATTTCCAATTCATTAGGCTCGTCAATTACATAGCCTTCTGAATTACCGTAAACTACGCATTTATTTTTGTCCTTAACGGCAATTAAATATTTTCCTTTAAGCAAATTAGAAATTACAGAAGTAGTCATAGATAAATACGAATCAATTCCACCGCTTTCGCCAAAACGCTTATAACAATAACTATAATTAAGCGTTCCGCCTTCAACGTCAATTTCAATACTACCCGAACCATCGCCGTAACACTGTACATCATTAGCAGTAACACTCTTGAGTTTCAATTCTTCAGGTTGAGTAATTTTAATTTGATAAGTTTCATCAGAAGGACATCCATTACCATCCTTTAACGAAACAGTATAATTACCGGCAGGCAAATCTTCAATTGTACCAAGCTCATCGGAAAACGTTACCGTTTTTGAAAAATCATTCTCACCCTCAACCGTAAAAGACCATGGAGATTTACCACCTGAATACGCTAAAATAATTTGACCTTTTTTATCCCCATAACATAAATTTAAAAGACTATTAGGTAGAGCTTTTTGAAAGACAACTTTTTCGTAAGTTTCTGCCAATTCATAATCATCTTCAGCTTCAAAGGAACATCCTTTTTCATCAACAACATAAGGTCGATAATATCCAGAATGTAAATTTTCAAAAACATTTCCAGTTTGAAACTCCGTATCATCTCCCTTAAAACTCAAAGAATATTTCAATGCACCCGTACCACCCGTTGCATAAATTGTCATCGAACCAGTATTATCTCCGAAACAAGTACTGACATCTGAAATTTTCACATCTGTAATATCCAAAGCCTCAGGCTCTGAAATCGTAACGGGTTGAGAATATTCGGCTTTACAACCGAATCCATCAACAACATAAGGCGAGTATTTTCCTGCCGAAAGAGATGTTATCGTAGACTCCGTAAAATTAGCCGGACCTGCATTTGCTGCAAATCTAAAAGGTGCCGTACCGCCTTCAATATCAAATATCAAAGCACCTGTTTCGTCTCCCGTACAACCCTCTACATCAACAGGAGTAATATTTTCAATTACCAATTTTTCAGGCTCAGTAATTTCAACCTCCTCGGATAATTTACACCCGTTCTCATCTTTGACATAAACACTATATTTTCCCGCTTTAAGTGTAGTAAAATCTCTTTTCATAGTATAAGAAGTACTATTATCACCCTCAATTGAATATGAAATAGGCTGTTTTTTAGCACGTGCATTAATGGAGATAGCTCCCGTTTTGTCTCCGTAACATTTTGTAATATTAGTTACATCAATACTACTGATTTCAAAAAACACATCATCCCCGACAACGACTTTATGCTTTTTGGTTTGACAACCTTTTGTATTTTTAACAACAACTTGATACTCTCCGCCCGCTAAATCATTAAAAACATTAGTAGTAACAAAAGTTCCGCCACCGTTTATAGAATATTTGTAAGGCATGTTATTTCCCGTGACTTCAGATGGCGTAATGATAATTTTACCATCAACGTCTTTATAACATGTTATATCAGTAGTTTCGATCTTAAGTTCAATTTCGCTCGGTTGCGTAATAGTAACGGCATTTCCTTCAACATAAGCCGCACAACCCGACAACGCATCAACAACATAAGCATCATAACCTTGTGCACTTAAATTCTCAAAAATATGATTATAAGTTGCTGTCCCGGGTGCGTATTCTTCTGTTCCTAAATAATATTTATAAATAGGACCTGCTCCGCTCGGTGTTAATTTTACTTTACCGTCATCATAATCATAACAAGTTACATCCGTTACTTCAGCCTCAACAACAAAATCCTGAATTTTAATATTATCAACAGCTATATTTGCGAAAGAACCATTAGAAGCAAAATAACGGAAACTAATTTCAACAGAAGATTTTTTTGCAAATTCGTCAAGACAAATATTTACTTTTTGCCACTCAGAACTCGAAGAAGCATCACTCCTATACTTGGAAGCCATAGAATAATCCGGTTGATCTGAAGATTTTACCAACACTTCTAAATAAGCATAATCACCTCCAATAAAAAGAGTATGCGTATAAAAACTCAAAATAGGATATGACAAATTGCTAAAATCAAAAGTCTTAGAAATATATGTTTCACCGCTTGAGGGTAAACCGTAAGGATTAGAACATTTATCAACATACACACACCAAGACCCATCTTGAGCAAACTCCGTTCCCGTTGCTTTTAATTCCAAATCCGTTCCCTCTCCTCCCATAGAGTAAAACTTAGGAGTCCCCACGACCCAATGCAGTTTGCTCGCTGATACATCATCAACAACCCAGCCGTTCAATCCCCCTTCAAAACTCTCGCTATAAGGAAACGAACTGACTTGAGATACAGCGTGTTCTGTCAATACCAATATCAGAAAAACGGTTAATATATGTTTTAAAACAGTTAATTTCATAATCAAATAAAAATTTAAGAAAAAATTTTCCCACGTTGCAAATTTATAAAAAAGACGTGAATTTTGTATTTTTTGTTGTCAGAATTAACAGAAAAAATCAAAAAAATTTTTATTCTTTGTTTTTTTTATTAACTTAGAGGCTAAAAAATTGAAATTTTAACCATTTATGTCATTATCAGTCAAAGTATTAGGCTGCGGTTCAGCTCTTCCGACAACAGTCAGAAACGCCTCAGCCCAAATTTTAAAACACAACCAAAAACTATTTCTAATTGATTGCGGAGAATATACGCAAGTTTTAATGCGCAAATACGGAATCCGTTTTTCAGCATTAAAACATATTTTTATTTCACACCTTCACGGAGACCATTTTTACGGAATTTTCGGGCTGTTATCCTCTCTAAGTCTGATGGGCAACACAGGTGAATTGCATATTCACTGCCCCGAAAAACTAAAATACATGTTAGAATCAGAAAATTCACCGCTGGATACCACGGTTTTAGGTTATCAACTTTGTTTTGATGCGTTAAACCCCTCCGAGGTAAATCTTGCATACGAGGATCAAAAAATCGAAGTTTATTCCGTACCGTTAAAACACAGAATCCAAACTTGGGGATTTATTTTCAAGGAAAAACCCGCCGAACTAAAAAACATCAGAAAAGAATGTATTGAAAAATATTCTTTATCAATTTCGGAAATTGTCAGAATAAAAGAAGGATGCGACCTCAGATTAGAAGACGGCACAATAATAGAAAACTCCGAACTAACCTTGGAGATACCTCCGACCAAAAGTTATGCGTACATTTCGGACACAATGCCCTCTCAAAGCGTTTGCAAAGCCGTTGAAGGCGTTGATGTACTTTATCACGAGGCCACATACGAGGCCGCATTAGCAGAAAGAGCCTCTCAAACGTTTCATTCAACGAGTCTGCAAGCCGCCGAAATCGCCAAAAACGCAAATGTAGGAAAACTTGTTTTAGGACATTTTTCAAGCCGATACACAGACACGCAAATCCTTGAAAACGAGGCTAAAACTATTTTCCCAAACACAATTTGCGCATACGACGGATTGGAATTTGAAATCTAAAAAAGATGTCAAAAATTACCGTCTTTTCTAAAAAGCAGATAATCCAAAATCATGTTTGTCTGCTTTAAAGTTTCCTCTGAAGAATCTTCGTTGTAATCAGCCTTGATTGCATCTTCGAGTTTTTCAACGGTATACCCTTCAAAATTAAGGGCTTTGACATAATTTTCGTATGCTTTTTCGTTGTCGCCCAATTTGCGCAAAGTATGACCCGCCAAAACAAAATCCTCGGCAAGAGAATCCTCTTTCGGGATTTTGCTAAAATATTTCAAAGCCTGTTCGTATTTTTTCAACTGATAACAACACCATGCAATAGGACGGAAAATCTTTTTGTTTTTAACGTCCAAATATTCGACCTTGAAATAATATTTTAACGCCTCCTGATAATTTTCCAATTCCAAAAGGCAGCGTCCGATTGATGTCGCAACTGACAAATTGTCAGAATCCTGAACCTCTGCCAATTTATAAAACTCCAACGCTTTGCCGGGATTATCAAGTTTACGATAACAATAGGCAATCTTTTTAAGATTCCACAACTGCGAATCGTTGAAAAGCTGCGCCTTTAGAAAACAATCCAAAGCTGACTGATAATCAGAGAGTTTCTGATAAGCATAACCCATTTTTTGGAAAAGTTCGAAATCGGGTTCTTCCTTGGAAACGGCTCGAAAAAACTCAACCGCCTGAGGATAATACTCGTTAGCGAAAAAATACTCTCCGACAGTGCGTTTGTCAGAAGCGGAAGATAGCGTTGAATCAAAAAGCCGCGTGCCTATCGGTGAAAAATTCTTGTCAAAAATATCAGGAAAAATATTGCCCGTCCTATTGAGTTTGAAAAAACGGTAAATATCCTGAATATATTGAGTCATAAGCTTATAACTATATTCCTTGCTGTGAAGGAGTTTCATATCGTCAGTGATTTCATTCATCTGAGATAGTTCGTTGCTAAAATATGAATTAAGAGTATTGCTTTGGTCCTTTGGCATATTAGAAACGCTGAAAATCATCGAATATTTGTCAGAATTACAGAAAAAAGGAACCTTTGAAAATTTCAGGGCAAACTCCTTAAAATTGAAACCCGAAGTTTCAGTTGTCTTTGTAACCTCTTTAACATATTGATTTTCAGGATAAAACGGCATAAACCAATTTTCAATACTGTCAAAAAACTTAAAATTTTTCAAAACGGCAAACGTATTTATAAAAACGTCGCTGCCTTCCATCTGAAGTTTTGAAATTTCTGACATTTTGTCAAGCAGTTCGGGATTTTTCTGAAAATAATCCCCCCAAGCCGGATTCGATTCGTCAAAATTTTCGATATTAAAAGCATCAGATTTCATTTTATCCTTAATTCCGGGAACCATTTTGTTGATTTCCGGCATAATTTTATCATTAACGACTTTGGAAATTCTGTCGGTATTAATAGCCTTAATTAACTGAATTATAATCGTTTGATAACGCTCTTTGAAATTTGGGGAATCCGTAAGTTTTTTTAAAAGCTCAGGAATCTCGGGATAAAAATTCAAACGCTTGTTGAAACGGTACGAAATTATGACAATGCCTGCCAACGCCCTCTGCCAAACCTGCTCCTTGTTTTCCAAATAAAAATCCACAAGCATATTGAATTTTCTGAAATCAAAAAACAACAGACAACTAAGTGTTAAAGCACTGATAATCATCGAAGTATAAACCCATGCAAGTTTTTTTTCGGTATCTTGAGCTCTAATCAAATTTTCTGCCTCAGGCGATAACTCCTCGTTATTAACCAAATACTTAAACCACTGCGAAATTGAGGATTTCTCCGGTGGCTCTATCGGCATAGGAGAAGTTTTCAACGAAAAAAATTCTGAAGAATAAAACTTTTTCAAAAGCGAATTTTTAAGATTGTCAGCACTTTTAAGAAGCGTCAATTGAAGATCATTAAAAATATTATCCCTATTACTATCCGAAATTCCTTGCGCAGAATACTTCAACATCAGGCTGTAAGTCTCCTGAGCTGAATTCAGTGCGGGAAAAATACCTAACTGATTTTCAGCGGCTTGCCTTTTAATCAAAGACATGGCATTGTAAAGTTTGCCTGAATATGTAAATTTAACCGCTTGTCGGTGTAAAGCGTTAATTTGTTTTTTGTCCATTTCCTTAGTTAAAAAAAAACTTGAAACATTAAAAAAGTGCGTAAATATAATAATTTATTTTCAATTTTAAGACCGTTATTTTAAAAACTGACAAATTGTCATGTAATTTTTTTCCATTTTTATTTTTTATCATAATACTTTTGTTTTAAATTTGCAGAAAAATATTTTGAATTATGTCGAATGAAACTCAAACAAGTAACACAACGGTTACGCAAAACACAAAGGAAAAATCAGGTTCTAAATTTTGGGCATGGCTTTTGGCTGCGCTGCTTATAGTCTTGGCTGCATTTTTTGTCTGGGACAAAATCCGCTCCAACAAAAAATACAAAAACCTTGAAACAGAACATCAGCAGACTGCGGAAGAATTTTTGAAATATAAAAGCGAAAACGAAAGCATGGAGGCCAATTATTCTGACCTTCAAAGACGTTACGACGCTCTCAATTCGCAGTTAGGCGGCACTCAAAGCGAAAATGTTTCGCTCAAAAAAATAGTTGCCGACCAAGATTCCGCATTAAAAGCGTTGAAAGCATTGAAATCGGACGTATCAAAAGCGTTGTCGAATTTTACGTCAGACGAACTCAAAATTCAAGAAAAAGACGGTAAACTTTACGTTCTTTTGATGGACAAACTTTTGTTTAAGTCAGGAAGCGCAGACATCGAGAAAAAAGGACGCACTGCAATTACCAAAATTGCTAAAGAATTGGCTAAAAATCCGGATTTCGGAATTTTGGTTGAGGGACACACTGACAATCAACCGATTAAAAATTCCGTTTTCAAAGATAATTGGGATTTGAGTACGGCACGCGCAACAACGGTAGTAAGATTTTTGAGCGAAAGCGGTCTTCCTCAAAAGCGTTTGACTGCTGCAGGAAGAGGTGAATATTCGCCAATTGCATCAAACGGAACTGATGCGGGTAGAGCTCAAAACCGTAGGACTGAAATCATTTTAACACCGAATTTCGTCCGCACGAATACCGCTAAATAAAAAGTTTTAAATTTTTCATAGTGCAATATTTTTTTTGTTTTTTGCGCCCCGTAAATTTTTATTAAAAAAAAATTTGCGGGGTCGCTTATTTTTTACACAAAAAAGTAACTTTCTTTTTCCTAAAAAAAATATTGCATTAGAGATTCCATTTCTTGCCACAGATACCGCATTTATAAGTTTTTGCGTGATTCTTAAAACCAAAAAATCCGGCAAGTTTTGTCCCGAATGTCGTATCAAAATTCTCCGAACCGCAATAAGGACATTGCATTGCGGGAGATACTGAATTTACTTGTTCTAAATTTCCCTCTTTAATTTCAGAGCCAGAGTCCTGATTTTGAAGATTTTTTGCCGACAATAAAAGCTTCGCTTGCTCATCATCAACAGAAATTTTATATTGAATCATTTCGTGGGGAATCTTAACGATGTCAAAATAATCTTTACCGCCATCTTCAATGTCAGCGTCGTTATGAGGATAATGCCACTTAACGAAAACTTTATGCCCGTTACGGTAAATATCTTCCAATTTTAAAAGCACTTCCATAAGATATTTTGAAGAGGCAGTGTTGTAATACAACATTTTGAACTCAAAAACGGTTTCCTCCAACGGCGCTTCGGCATAAGAGGTCAACCAATCTAAAATAGGATTATAAAAATCCATGACGTTTTCCGGAATGGAACGTCCTGAAATTTCAAATATACCGTTGTCTTTATCAAGTGTTACGGAAGGAGTATCGTCTGCACCTTCTAATTTAAAAACGTTCATAATTAAATAACTTTTTTCAAACCGCCAAGTAAATAATTTTCTTGCAAATTTACAAAGTTTTTTTTATATTTTTTCAAAAAAAAAAATCCGATTAACTCTCCAAATATTTATATTTGTTTTGACGGATTTTCCAACGCTCACGGGCATATTGCTGCATATCGGCAACAGTATCTTTTTCGTCAAGAATTTCGATTCCGAGCAAGGTTTCAATAATATCTTCAAGCGTTACGATGCCGTCCATACCGCCGTATTCATCAACAACCAAAGCGATTTGTTCCTTTTTTTTCAGCATATCCTCCCAAAGCGAAAAAACAGGTTTAGTATTCGGAACAATCAAAATATTCCGTCTCAAATCCTTTAATTTCAACGTATTATGATCCTCTGCAAGACTTTCCATAACTTGCTGACGAAAAACATATCCCGTAATGTTTTCATCTTTTTGGGCATAAACGGGAATCCTTGAAAATCTTAAATAATTTTTTCCCGCTAAAAACTCACCCAAAGTCATCTGCTCGTTGGCCGAACAAACCACAACTCTCGGTGTCATCACATCAGAAACTCGGTAATTTTTCAATTTCATAAGGTTCTGAATGATAGCGTTTTCGTTAGCCTTAAAAATGCCTTCCTCCGCTCCGATATTAGCAAGTGCCGAAATCTCTTCCCTCGAAGTCGTATGACCAGAATCCCTTTTCTTAAAAAGCCTTGTAAGTTGCTGTGCCATAACAACTAACGGATATGTCAAAACATAAATCACACTGATTAAATGTCCGACCAAACCGGCAAGTTTTTCCCAATTGTTAGTGCCTAAAGTTTTGGGCATTATCTCCGAAAAAATCAAAATTAAAACCGTTAATAAAGCCGAAACTACACCTAAAGATTCCGAACCTAAAACCTCAGAGGCTTGTGCACCGACCATAGCCGCACCCGCCGTATTTGCAATTGTATTTAAGGAAAGAATGGCAGACAAAGATTTGTCTACGTTATTTTTGAATTTGACAAGTTTTCTAACTCCTTTTTTGGAAGAATTTTCGTTAAGTTTTACAAAAATCGGGGTTGTACTAAGCAAAACGCTTTCCATCAAAGAACAAACAAACGATATAAAAAGCGTAAACGAAAAATATAAAACGAGAAGAGCCATAACTATTTTTTAATTGACAATTGACAATTGACAATTGACAATGCTTTTTTAATTGTCAATTGTCAATTGCTAATTATCAATTATCAATTATTTTACGTTTCCTACTTTGATTAAATATTCAGCAATTTGAACGGCGTTGAGAGCCGCACCTTTACGAATTTGATCGCCTGAAAGCCAAAGTGTTAAACCGTTTTCATCAGAAATATCCTTTCTAACCCTTCCTACGAAAACATCGTCTTTTCCAGCCGTTTCCAAGGGCATAGGATAAACCAAATTTTTAGGATCATCAACCAACGTACAACCATCTGCCAAAGAAATCGCTTTTTGAGCCTCTTCTACGGAAATCGGTTTTTCGGTTTCGATCCAAACAGATTCTGAGTGAGAACGAAGCGATGAAACCCTAACGCAAGTTGCTGAACATTTTACGTCAGAGTGCATGATTTTACGGGTTTCGTTGTACATTTTCATTTCCTCTTTAGTGTAACCGTTAGGCTGGAAAACATCAATCTGAGGAATAACGTTATAAGCCAACTGGTGAGGAAATTTTTTAACGGTAACAGGTTGATTGTTAATAATTTCCTTATACTGCTGTTCCAATTCTGCCATCGCTGCCGCACCCGCACCCGAGGCCGACTGATAACTCGATACATGAATGCGTTTGATATGAGAGATTTTCTCCAAGGGTTGCAAAACAACAACCATCATAATAGTTGTACAGTTAGGATTAGCGATAATGCCTCTGGGACGGTTCAAAGCGTCCTCTGCATTACATTCGGGAACAACGAGCGGCACATCTCCGTCCATACGGAAAGCTGAGGAATTGTCAATCATTACCGCACCGTATTTCGTAATATCCTGAGCAAATTCTTTTGAAGTGCCGGCACCTGCCGAAGTAAAAGCAATATCAACACCTTTGAAATCATCGTTATGCTGAAGAAGTTTCACCTCGTATTCTTTACCTCTAAAAGTGTATTTTTTGCCCGCGCTCCTTTCTGAACCGAACAAAACCAAATCATCCATAGGGAAATTTCTCTCGTCAAGGATTCTCAAGAATTCCTGACCAACTGCGCCTGAAGCACCTACAATTGCTACTTTCATGTTTTTCTTAAAAAAATTTTTTTGGTTTAATAATGCGCAAAAATAATAAAAATTTTTCGCTGCCAAAAAAAAATTTCAATTTTCAAGACAGCGAAAAATTTTCTTTTGTTTCTAATATTCAGCCTCAAGCTCTACTCTACGGTTAAGAGCTCTGCCTTTAGGCGTAGAATTGTCGGCAATAGGTTTTATATCACCAAAGCCTTTTGAGGTAAGACGGCTGGCTTGAATGCCGTGTTGTACCAAATAATCTCTTACGGCATCGGCTCTTTCCTGAGAAAGAACTCTGTTCTTTTCGGGATCGCCCGAACTGTCAGTGTGTCCGAAAATATTAAGTTTATAATCCGGATTTTCTTTCATTACGCTTACAACCTGATTCAAAATCGGGAACGATGTAGATTTAATCGTTGATTTGCCCGACTCAAACTGTATACCGTTAAGAGCCTTCTTAAAGATTTGTTTTACCTCCTGTTTGATTTCAGGACAGCCGTTATTAGAACCGGGAACATCAGGACATTTATCCAAATAATCCGGAACACCGTCAGCGTCAGAATCAAACGGACAACCGTTTTCATTAACTCTAACTCCCTCCGGAGTATCAGGACATCTGTCTTTGTTGTCCCAAACACCGTCTTTGTCTGCATCCAACGGACAACCGTTTTCATCAACATTAACGTCTTCGGGAGTTTCAGGACAGTTATCTTTGTAATCCGGAACACCGTCTTTGTCAGTATCCAACGGACAACCGCTTTCATCAACAGGAGCACCTTCCGGAGTGTCAGGACAATTATCTTCATAATCCGCAACACCGTCTTTGTCGCTGTCTATCGGGCAACCGTTTTTATCAACAACAACACCTTCGGGCGTATTAGCACAACGGTCAAGAGTATCAATAACACCGTCGCTGTCAGAGTCCAAAATTTCAACTTTTTCGGCTTGGATAGGCTCGTCATCCAATTTATCTTTCTTGTTGCGTCCCTTAAAGCTGAATCCCATACCAAAATTAACCCTTACATAACTCGTATTAGAGGGAATAACAAAATTATCAACTTTGGCATATTTCAAAGAAACATTGTCTACGGCAGCATAAAAATTCAAAATGCCTAACACGAAATTAACGCCCAAACCGATATTCGTCCAATGTTTGTCGAAAATCGTGTAAGTCAAAGACGTTGAAAATCTTTTAAAAGGACGGAAATTTGCCGTCAAGAGCATCTCCTCAAACGGAGCTTTTTTGTAAAACGTGGTTTTTGACAAAACACCTAAACCCAATCTATCTTCCCAAAACTCATATTCGCCTCCTAAATAAACTTTAGGCGTAAGAGTTGAAGTGTATTTATGTTTACCGCTGACTTCATAAATATCTTCCATAGAAGGCAAATCCTCAAAATAATCACCGTTTTCATCACCGCCCAATTCATATTTTACACCAGTGTAAGAATAATCAGAAACAGCGTTTAAAACAACAACTTCGTCGTCTTTCCAACGGATAAAACCTAAATCAAGAATTGATGCTGAAAGTTTTAAATTCGGTAAAATGTAATAATTAGCACCCAAATCAATACCCGCTCCTGAACGGCCTGCCATAGAGAATTTCGCATCCTCAATATCAATGTCAGAATCCTTAATTCTATGATTTTCATCTTCGGTAATAGTCAGACCCGGAATTCTCGCATACGCAGAACCATCAACTTTGGCAACCCATTCGTTTTCGTCAGCAGTAATTTTAACATTTGACAAATTTGTTTTAACATTTGCCAAACCGTAAAGGTATTTCAATGTTGCGCCTACGGAAAGTTTTTCGTTCACTTGTCGCGCGTAACCTACGCCGAACTCCATCCAACCCGTACCATGCACGCCCAATTTTTTCATTTTAAGGTCATACGTCTCACCCTCATCCATTCCGTCAAAAGCAAAATTAAAAAATTTGCTCGGAATTGTTGAATAAACATCAGTTCTGAGCGCCAAATTAAAAGACAAATAACCGCTATTCTTAGTCCTAAAACCAAAATCTATAATATCAGTTCGAAAAGATGAAAAAACTATTTCGGCATTACCAAGCGCGTCCAAGAAATTAGGAATGCCTTCCTTACAATCCTTGTCGCAAAAAAGTACAGTTTTTTTCTGTCCGTCAGCCCCCTTAACATTATAAAAAATGTCACTGAAACTAAGGTGTGAAATTCCGCCTTCAACACCTATGTTTGAAAGCCAAGGCAGCCAGCCGAAATAAAATTTTCCGTAATAAATATTAGCAGGATTTGCCAAATGATTACGATAATTGTTTTTGTCGAAAAACAATGTAGTCGAAATCTGCGCCTGAACACTTACCGCAGTCATCAAAACTGCCGCTAAAAGCGTTGCAAAGGATTTTAATATCGTTTTTTTCATATTTTTTTCTATTTATTATCTAATTCTTTAATCAAAAATCTTCCGCTTATAAAAGTTTTAACATCAAAAGCAATTGAATCCTCTTTTGATTTGATTTCAAAAGTTTGAGACTCTGGAACAACGTCCATGTGAATTTTAAGCTTTTTGGTCAAAAGTAAATCCTTTGTATCCGCATAAGTCAAAACAACATCATGTTTTTTCTGTTTTTCGTCAGCAGAAAGCCTCATTTTGAGAGTTTCGTTTTTGGTAGGAACTACGATTGCCGTATCCTCTTGAGTCAAACGGAATTCAATGTTAGTAGCAAAAGGCATACTCTTGGTAATGGTAATTGATAATTTCAATTTACCCAAAGAATCCACCAAACCTCCTTCTTCAAAATATTTTGAAGGCGTAAAATCCTCAACAACCTGATTGTACTGAAAACTTGATTTTACAACATGTCCCGTTTGAACACCATCAACCGTTTCCTCTGCTTGTGATGCTAAATGAAGAGGGAATTTTATTGTATCCAAAACCTTTTCGCTGAATTTGTAACGAACCCCATCCGATGCGATAAATTGTCCCTTAATCTCCTCATACGTAAAAATATCAGTAATATTAAGATGACATTTTGTTATAGGACCTTGAATTGAAGGCGTGATAACTACATTATCAGTATTAATGTCTTTTAAACTATAATCGTCGTCCTTGCAACCGGCAAACCATGCACACGCCGCAAAAAAAACGACAAAAAACAAACTTTTTTTCTTCATAATAAACCTAAAATTAATTAATATTATGCAAATTTAAAAAATATATGTTAAAAAAAAAAGAAAATCCGTTTTAACTTTACTTTAAAATTAAAACGAATTCTTCAGAAAAAAACTCTAAAAAAAATTATCTTACCAAATATTCACCCTTTTTTCTTTAGGAATAAACATCGGAGAATCTTCCTTGATGTCAAAAGCATCGTACCAGAACTGAAGTTGCGGTAACTGACCATTAACACGCGCTTTAATCGGTGAATGAGGATCGGTTTTAAGTCTTAAACGTGCGGCTTGTTCCCTAATGTTTCCTGCCCAAATAAAGGCATAAGAGAGGAAAAATCTTTGTTCGGGAGTAAATCCGTCTTTAACACCTAAGTCCTTGGTTTTCATAACGTTTTTCAAGGCTAAAAACGAAATTTTAATACCTCCGTTATCAGCAATGTTTTCGCCGACGGTAAGAGCTCCGTCAATGTGCTCGCCCGGCAAACCTTCCAAAGTATTGAAATAATCAATTATAACTTTAGCCCTTGAATCAAATTCTTTTTTGTCGCTTTCCGTCCACCAGTTTTTCTGATTTCCGAATTTGTCGAACTGACAGCCCTGATCGTCAAAACCGTGAGTCATTTCGTGTCCGATAACGCAACCTATACCACCGTAATTAACTGCCTCGTCAGCCTGTGAATTATAAAAAGGAGGCTGCAAAATACCGGCAGGAAAAGTAATTTCGTTGGTCGTAGGATTATAATAAGCATTAACGGTTTGAGGTGTCATGTGCCATTCGTCCTTATCAACGGGTTTATTAACACGGGTTTTAATCATATAATCCGTTGCAAATTTGCGTGATACTAAAACATTATCCAACAATGTTTTAGACTCGTCGATGGTTAAATCCGAATAGTCTTGCCATTTGTCAGGATAACCGATTTTGATGTAGAAATTACTCAACTTATCAAGAGCTTGAGCCTTTGTGGAATCGCCCATCCAAGTAGAATTTTGAATTTCCTCAGCCAATGATTTCTGAAGGTTGTGAACCATGTCGATAACCGATTGTTTTGAAGATGCAGGGAAATATTTTTCTGCGTAAATCTTTCCGATAGCCATTCCCATTGCATCATTAACAACGTTGATTGCACGTTTCCATCTCGGTTTCTGCTCTTGAACACCAGACAAAACTTTCTGAAACTCGTGGCTCGTATTGCTGAAATTATCGTCCAAATAATTTGCCGAAGAATTCAAAACCTTAAACTCAAAATATGATTTCAAGTTTTCGATTTTTTCGGTTTCAATAATTTTTTCGATATTGTGGATAACGTCGATTTGTCCCACTGAAAGTTCCTCAAAATCCGGAAATCCCAAACCTTTGAAAAATTTGTCCCAATTGATTTTGTTGAAATTTTTCTTCAAATCGCTGTAAGTCATTTTGTTATAATTTGCGCTGACATCTCTCAACTCAACCTTTGTATGATTTACTTTAGCGATTTTTTCCTCGATTTCATAAACGGCTTTTGTCTTGTTTTGAGAAGTTTTTTCGTCATAACCGGCAAGAACAAAAAGCCTCGTCATATAGTTTTTGTAAGCATTAACGATTTCAACAGTAGCCGAATCTTTACTTTCGTAATAAGTTTTGCTCGGAAGCGAAAGACCACCTTGCCAAAGTTCCACGATGTTTTTTTGCGAATCCTTAATATCGGAACCGACACCATAATCAAAAAGCAATCCGCTGATACCGTAGCCCTGAAGCTCTGAAAGAACCTCCACCAAAGTTTCTTTATCTTTTATACCATTAACCCTCTCAAGATAAGGTTTTACAGGGTTTACACCGTTTGAATTCCTCGCCGTAGAATCCATATATTGTGTATAAATCGCAGCTATTTTTTTGCCGTCAGAATTGTTTTTATCACCGCTATCAACAAGCTCTTCGATAATTTTCCTTTGACGGTCAAGATTATCAAGATCGAGTTTCTCAAATTGAGAATTACGGCTCATTTCAGGACTTATAGGATTGGCGTCCAACCATTTACCATTAACATAACGATAAAAATCCTCACCGGGTTTTACTGAAAAGTCCATATTGCTTTTGTCAATACCCGAAAACTGTGATGACGTTTGTTTTTCGCTCATATTACAGGCTGATAAAAGTAAACTGATTAATACTAAATTAATTTTTTTCATTTTTTAATTAACTATAAGATTTTTGTAAAATACAATTGCAAAATTAATACAAAAAAACGGCAGTAACAATAAAAACAATGAAATTTCAACTTTTATTAAAACGTACCACCAAAATCAACTGCAATCCTTACAGAATATGCACCCTGCCATTTTACTTCCTTATAATTATAACCTCCGTTTTCAAATTCCAAAAAATGCCATGGACGGTCTAATTTTACGGCATTATAACCGAAAGAAACGTTAGCTCTGAAAATTCTCAATCCAAGGTTTGCGGCACAATAAAGTCCCGAATAACTATTGTTCCTATCATCGGTTGCCGCATATCCGAGTCCGAAATCCAAAAACGGCGTAACTTTTTTATTCAAAACATCATAACGAAAATTTGAATACAAAGGCAAAACAATAGCCGCTGTACTTTGAGAGGCATATTGACCATAATACCAATGGTCAAAATACAACTCCTCCGAAAATCCCAAACCTAAATACAAATAAGGATTGAACTGCCAACCCAAAGACATATAAACTTCAAAAATATCGCAGTTATAACGGTCTTGAGCAGAATAAAATCCGAATCCGCCGAAAGCCCTCCAGCCTTTGGAAAGCAGCGGCGAAAAAAGTTCTTTCAAAGGATTAGTTTCTGAAAATTTATGAACCTCACCATAATCCTCGTCAGAAAGTTTTATCTGTGTGCTATCCCCTGAATCCTCATAAAATATTTCAACATCTCCGTCATTTTGTGAAAACACTGAAATACTGAATGTTAATATCAAAATTAATAGTAATACTTTCTTCATAATACGCTTTTTTAGTTCGCAAAATTAATTTTTTTGCTAATAATAACAAAAGTAAAAAACAAATATCAACAAAAAATTATTCAAAAAAAAACTATTTTTTATTGTTTTTTTAAATCTTTTTGTTTAAAATTGCACTTTGAAATAATACGATAAATAAGCATGAAAATTTGTGTCAATTGCAATATTGAATATGAAAGCGGCAATTTTTGTTTGAATTGCGGAAAACAACTGACTAACAAAGAAATAAAATCTAATGTGTGCAACATTTGCGGCGAAAGTATCCCTCAAGGAACTATCTGCTGTCCTAAATGCGGCAATAGGATTTATGCGCCCTCATGCTTAAACTGCGGCAATATTATAAGCATCGAAGACGAAAAATGCAGTTTCTGTGGGAAAAATTTAACGAAAGAGGATTACGACAACGTTATCAGCACAAGATATTCCATAAAAAAATCTCCCGTCATCATTTCGCAATATCCTGAGCCGATGTATATCGCCGGCACAGAATATATTCCTAATGTAAAATTAGACAGAGAAAACGGTATTTTTGAAATTTCAGGAAAATCAATTCCCGAAGATGCCGTTAAATTTTACGACCCTATTATTGAATGGATCAAAAATTATATTGAAGACCCGTTAGAAAAAACGGTCTTCAGTTTCAAAATGACTTATTTTAATACCACGACTTCAAAAATATTTTTGGGCATCGTTCAAAAATTGGAAAAAATTAATCCCCGTGCACAAGTTCATCTCAAAT
>JAEEGL012817209.1_pt1 | contig 24834 bp, 22 predicted proteins | sample 9134231 | NCBI WGS metagenome assembly JAEEGL01 (sample SAMN16246548, study PRJNA631951) | gut metagenome | biome: gut microbiome; feature: rumen; material: fiber-attached | host: Bos | place: Iran: Karaj | collected 2018-10
ACCAGTTAACGCCTTTACCGGAACATCTTTTGGCTTTCGGGAAACCGGAATTCCATTCTTGTTCTGTCGTGCTGGTTGCACGGTATGTTTTATAATACATATGCCCATGGAACAGAATACCGCCGATGAGGACAATGGCAAAGAAAACTTCAAAGAATTTGAAAAACGTTGAAGCTAAATACAAAATAGCGACTAAGATAATGAAGTTTAAGCGGTTGTAAACAACCACGCCATACCAGTTGTCAAGATGAGTCATGACATTGTTAACGTAAAATGCCGTGAGCAAAATAAGCAATGTGGCTCTTAAGACTTTTGAAAACATATTTTTATTTCCTTTCCATGAACAATGAAGATAGAGGCATTTTATGACGAGGTATTGAATCCGTCAAGAGTTGATTGGAAGTTTTAAGGATATATTTAATTTTAAATTTTATATTTGGCTCAAATCATTTTGAAATGGAGATTAAATTAATGAAAAAAATATTTTTGTCGGCGCTTTGTTTGATAAGTTTGCTCATCTTTAACGCATACGCACAGTTTGAAGAGATTGAAAAAAATGATGAAGATGAGGCGATGGAGGTGTTTAACGAGGTTGTTCAAACAGAATCGCAAAATTTTGCGGAAAGGATGCTTTCTGTTTATCAAAAAATGGAAAATTGCGAGGTCGCTAAAACAGAATATTTGGAAGTTTTCGGTTTTGAAGAGGAAAAATGCCATTTCAAATATGTCGATTATGATTGCAGGTTGCCAAAAGATGTGGTGCAAGAATATGCACGTTTGGGAATAAAATCAATGCAAGATATGCTCGGCGGAAAATTCAGCACAAGCTCGGAAGAAACTTTGAAGATGCAGAAAATTTTGGAAAATAAAGACTATTGCTCGTATGAAATGAGCTGGACAATTGAAGATGAAGATGGTAATATCATTTCATACAGTGATTAAAAGAGACCGAAAATAAATGATGAAACTGCCTAAGACATATATACGTATTGTTCAAAAAGTTGAAGAAAGCCCTCGCTATGAACATGGCAGGAAGAGGGTTGACTTTATTGATGAAAACGAGACGTGCGTTTTGGTTTTGGGCGGCAACGGAACGAACAGCGATGACCGGGCAAACGGGTATGCAAAATATGTTGATGAGCTTTTAAGATGGCGTGATGCTAAAGAAGGAGTTAATATCTATTCGGTTGTTTATTGCGATGATGTCAGCGAAGAAGAATATTTTGTGCCGGCATTGATTCAAAAACAAAGCAGAGAAGTGCTTCTGGAAAAATACGGGCGCAAAGAAAAATATGCCCTGTCGGTCAAACAGAAAGAATTTATCAGAAAAGCAAAAGAGCTTTACGGACCGCATGTTTTGGACTCAACAAATAAGGAAATTTCAGATCCCGAATATATTGAGAGACTTTTTGAAAAAACACTTCTTTACAGAATTAGCGAGAATGGTGAGAGGTTAAGTTTTGAGGAAGCTTGCCGACGTGTGCGAAAGCTAAATGTTGTAACGCATTGTCACGGGGCGTATGTGTTTTTGAAATTAGAAGAAATGATGCAGAAAAAAATGAAAGAACTCGGATATTCAAAAAAAGAAGCAGAAGTTATTCAAAAACAGCTTTTGTGCGTATCTTATGCCCCATACGCGCCTCTCGGCGTTTCGAAATCGACAATGATTTCTTTCGGATCTGTTGAAGATGATATGGTATGGCATCAGAATGCGTTTCATCAGGACCTTAAAGCACTTAACGTTTTCGGAACGATTAAGCTGAGCTATTTTGAAAAGAAACAGGGAGAGGTTTTTGTGGTTTCTCATTTGAAAAAGGAAAAGAAAGAAGGGGCGGAACATAATTTTCCGAACTATATTTTGCCGAATGTTAATTTAGAAAATGATGCCAAAATTATGGTGCGCCTTTCGCAAAATGCAATCGTTAACGGGGTAAAAGGAGCGCTTGAAGAAAGACCTTTAGACGATGTGAAAACACTTGTGTCTTCAAAGGATCGGAAGTTTGAAGAAAAATTTGATGAAGCCAAGAAAAACGGGCAGGATTTGTATGCTCAAATTTTGAAAGATGTGCGTATTTCAAGGTTTTTTGGCGCAACACGATAATCGTTTTTTTGAATGTTAAAAAATTATTTTTTTGAAAATCTTTTTTAAAATCTTATCTATTTATCAATAAATTTGTGATAAAAAATGCCTAAATGATTTGTAAGGAAGGAATATCATCATGGGTAAAATTGCTGTTGTCGGGGCAAGTGAAAATTTAGGACGTGAAATTTTAGGATTTTTAAGCGAAAATGATGTGAATGTTCAAGATGTGATTGCACTTGAGCCGAAAAGCCCGCTCGGAACGCTTGTTTCATACGGGGAAGATGAAGATTTGGACGTTTTGAATTTGGACGATTTTGATTTTTCAAAAGCAGATGTTGTTATTTTTGCAGCAACAGAGGAAATTGCAAAACGCTTTTTACCCAAAGCTGCGGCGAAGGGGGTTAAAATTGTGGATTGTTCGGGGGTTACGGCAACGGATGAAAGTGTGCCGATGATTGTGGCCGGATTAAATGACGAGGCTGTCAGCGAAGCTAAGAAAAATATTGTTTCCGTTCCGAGCGCCGTTGTGACCCAGATTTTAAAACCGCTTTCGAAAGTTAATGAAAAATATGCTTTATCGCGTATTGTGGCGACGGCTTATCTTTCGACTTCTTTTCACAGCCATCAGGCAATGGACGAATTGTTTTCGCAAACGCGCAAGATTTATATGAATGCGCCGATTGTTGATGATGAAGAAATTTTCAAAAAACAAATTGCGTTTAATGTGTTGCCGCAGGTCGGAGAGTTTATCGGTGAAGAAACGAAGGCGGAATGGGCCGTTAATGCGGAAATTAAAAAGGTTTTAGGCGGAAAGATGAAAGTGCATGCAAATTTGGCTTATGTGCCGGTATTTATCGGTGCGGGCGTGTTTGTTAATGTTGAAGCCGTTAAAGAAGTTGATGTGGATGATGTGCGTGCTTTGATGAAAGAAACACAAGGCGTTGTCGTTTTTGATAAGCAGGTGGAAGGCGGATATGTCAGCTTAAATGATGTTCAGGGTGAAAGTGATATTTATGTTTCAAGATTGAGACAGGATTTATCGGCTCAAAACGGTTTTTCTTTTTGGAGTGTGGCTGATAATTTGCGCGCTGACTGTGCGCGAAATGCGTATGATGTCATGAAATTAATTTTGAAAAAATAGGAGATTGTTATGCGTGCGTTTTTGAAAGTTTTGTTGATTGTCGGGTGTTTTTGTTTTATGCAAAACGCCTATTCGGCAGATTTGTCGCGTAAGGTTGAGTTTAAGCAGATATCGGCACAGCTTGAAGCTATTGAAAGCAGTTTGAAAAATGATCAGGTTTCAATTGAACAGATTGATCAGCAAACTTCGGATTTGTATACGCTTTCAAATGAGCTTATGGAAACGAAAAGATTTAATGAACGTGAAGCTAAAGTCGTGCAAAAACAGCTTGATGCGTTGGGCAATTTGGAAGAGGGCGGAAAAGAGCTGCAGGAAATCAGCAATACCAGAGATGAGCTTAAAAATGAATTGGCGCTTTTGAAAAGCCGTATCGCAGAAACAGATGTTTTACAGGTTAAAATCGATGATTTGAATTTGTTGATTTTAAACTTTAAGAGCCAAAAAGTTTTGGGCAATTTGGTTGATAAGCAAGAAGTGCTTCTTTTGCCGCAAATCTTTTTTGCCTCATTTAAGGCTTTGGGTGTTTTCTTTTGGGATTTGGTTCAGTCTCCGATTCATTGGTATCAGAGGCTTGATGAGAGTTCGCGTTCTTATGTGCTGACGTATTTTATTCCGTTTATTTTTATTCTTATCGCGGCGATTTGGCTCGGTTTGTTGTTTAAGCATTTTATTTTGAAAAATTGGGGATATAAGGAAACGATTGAAACGCCCAATATGGTTCAAAAAATTGCGGCGGCGCTTTCAAACGGTGTGGCTTACGGATTGGTTCCGGCATTTATAATCAGCGGCTTTTTGGGTTGGATGCTCGGTTCAAAAGTTTTTAACACGGGGCTTTTCGGTCAGGTTTTGGAAAAATCGCTTATCTGGCTCTTGTTTGTGGTTTTGGTTAATGCAGTCAGTTTTGCTGTTTTAGCTCCTTCAAACGACAAATGGAGACCGATACAGCTTTCAAGCAGGAAAGCTTTAAAAATTGCACGCGCCATTAATATAGGCTTTTTGCTGATTGCGGTTCCTACCGTTTTGGAAAAAGTTGCCGAACACGCGGCTTATGATCCGCTTTTGATTAATTTGTTGGTTGCTTTTTGTTCAATCGGTAAGGCGCTTGCAATTATGCTCGTAACGGCAAGAATTTTGCTGCCAGAAGATGAAAATTCGGAAGAATGGCGTTCTTTGTCTTTCAGAATTAATATCGTTACGGCGGTTTTGATGTTTGGCACATTAGGCGTCGGATTTTTAGGATATCCGAATTTGTCGGCCTATATTTTGAACAGATATATCGCAAGTGCGATTTTGTTCGGGTTGTTTTTGGTTGTGAAGAATTTCTTGGAAGGTTTGATTACACGTATTTTTGTTGTCGGACTTTGGGGAAAAACGTTTCATGCCAGACGCTCGCTTTTAATTAAAATCAACTTTATTTTGAGCGTTTTGGTTAACCCGATTTTGATTGTGTTTTTGATTTTCGCACTTTTGAATTTATGGGGACTTTCAAGCGAATTTTTAATTCATGTGGCTAAAAAGATTTTGTTCGGTTTCAGTATCGGCGGTATTCGAATTTCGCTTGTGGCTATTATTTTTGCGGTTTTGGTCTTTATTGTTTCGTATTCACTTGTTAAGATGTTTCGAAGCCACTTGATGCAAAACGCGTTTACACGTTTGGAAGTGGACGAGGGTATCAGGCACTCGCTTGATTCGTTTGTGAACTTTATCGGTATTGTGCTTTCGCTTCTTCTTGCGATTATGGCGATGGGCGGCGATTTGACAAACTTAACGGTTATCGCCGGTGCGTTGTCCGTCGGTATCGGTTTCGGGTTGCAGAATGTGATTAACAACTTTGTATCGGGTATTATCATTTTGTTTGAAAGACCGTTTAAGGTCGGCGACTGGGTTAATATTTCGGGCGAAGAAGGTAAAATTAAGCAAATTAACATTCGTTCGACCGAGCTTGAGACATTTAAGAAAACAAGTGTGATTGTGCCGAACGCGACGCTTCTTTCATCGTCTGTCATTAATATGACGCACGGCAACAACTGGACACGGGTGAATCTTTCAGTTGGCGTGGCTTATGGCACAGATGTTGAAAAAGTCAGAGATATTTTAATTGAATGTGCGAAAGCAAATCCGAAAGTTTTGAAGCGCCCTGAACCTTATGTCGTTTTCCAAAATTTTGGTTCAAGTTCGCTTGATTTTGATCTGCGTTGTTATTCAGACAACATTTGGGAAGGGTGGAGTATTCCGAGCGAGTTGAGGTATGCGATTTATAAGCGCTTTAATGAAGAGGGGATAGAAATCCCGTTCCAGCAGGTTGTTGTTCATCAGGCAAAAGAATAGAAATATGGAAAAACATTTTTATTTTTTCCGACACGGGCAAACAAACGAAAATGAACTTGGTAAAAGAGAAGGTTTAGGAACCGGCGCTTATCTTACAGATTTAGGAAAGTGCCAGGCTCAAAAATTATCAGATTTTTTAAAAGATAAAAATCTTGATGTCATTTATACAAGCCCATATAAACGCGCTGTTGACACCGCCGAAATCATTGCTTCAAAATACAAAAATCTTGACATTATCCCAAACAACGCTCTGTGTGAAATAGTCTTCGGATTTTGGGGTCCTTGTGATGAGGAAAGCAAAAAAAGAATGGAAAACAATTACAACAAAATCCAAAAATTCTTAAAAAAAATTGCGACATCAAAAAAATATAAGAATATTGCCGTTTCTTCACACGGAGGCGTAACCCGAGCGTTATGTTTTGCCGCCGGGCAAAAAATAGAAGGCATCAAAAATTGCGAATGCTTTCATTTTCTGTTGAAGGACAATATTTTCAAATATATCGAAACTTTTGATACAGGAATTAATGTAAATAATGTTTCTGATAAAAAATAACGCAAAAGCCCCTTGTTTAAGAACAAGGTAGTTTTGCTTAAAAGTTCATCTTATCCGAACCATTCTTTATGTAGAATAAATATAAGGGCTTGTTTAAAGAAAAATTCCCACCTAGGAGATGTGGCGGGAATTTTGTGATAAAAAATGGTGCCGGTTAGTAGACTCGAACTACCGACCCACGCATTACGAATGCGTTGCTCTACCAACTGAGCTAAACCGGCGTTGAAGTTAAAATACTTGAAACTTTTTAAATTGCAAGTGTTTTTTTTAAGCTTTAAGCAGAAAGAAAATTTTATTTAATCACTTCGTCTTCGTAAACGCCGAAAACGTTTTTCTTGGGAACCCAGCCTTCAATCGTTTCAAATTTAACTAAACAAAATTCATTCTTTTTCGGGCACTTTTTGATTTCGCCGATGACACCGTCTTCGGCTTTTGCAATAACGCGCGAATCGTAATCATCACTGTTGTAGATGTTGTTTTCACCGGGAGTGATGATTTTGATAAAGCGACGGCCTGAAAGGAGGGTTTTGTGAACCCATGAAGTAGAGCCTTCCCAATCGCGGATTTGACGCCAATATTCAAATTCGTTGATGATTTCAACAGGGGCGCCTTGTTGCTTGTAGATCCATTCTATCGGGTAGTTTTTGCCCGGACCGGAACGAGCGTTTGTGTTGTCAGAGCGAATCGAAACCATTCGAGGCAAAGTTAAACCGCTTTCACTCGAATCAACAGATTGAGCCTGAGCAGAAGATAAACTCAAGAATAAGATTGCAAAGACACCTAAAAAAGCTTTCATTTTTTTCCCTTTTGAATTACTTTAGAAGATATTGTAGTCCGAGATGTTAAAAAAAAGGTAAAAAGCAATGAATCTTATTGATGTTATTTATAAATTAATTTCGTTTAAAACCATTACGGGACATAAAGAAGAAATTGATAAGTGTTTGGCGTATGTCAAAAAAGTGTTGAAACCGAGCGGAGCGGTTGTTGAGATTTGCGAAAATGAAGATGCTTCGCCCGTGATTTTTGCGCGTAACACAGAAACGGATCATTTTGATGTTTTGATTTTGGGGCATTTGGATGTGGTGCCTGCAGATGATGAAATGTTTGAGCCGAAATTAAAAGCAAATAAGCTTTACGGCAGAGGAACGCTTGATATGAAATCATTTGCGGCTGTTGCGATATCTTCAATGGAAAAGGTGATGAAAGAAAAACTCAACTTAAAATTCGGGTTTATTCTTTCAACCGATGAAGAAGAAGGCTCGAAAAGTTTGGAAGCTTTTTTAAAAAAGCACAAAAAACTTAAGGCAGATGTTGTGCTTGATAATGATGTCGGCGGAGATATTTCAAAAATTATTGCACGATGCAAAAATCCGGTTTATGTCGAGCTTAAGGCTGAGGGGCTCGGGGCGCACGGCTCAACGCCGTGGGACGGGCTGGATGCAAATGAGAGGCTTTTTGAAACATGGCAGAACATCAGAAAGCTTTATCCCGCGTTTTCAAAAGACAAGAAAAAACCGAAAAATACGTGGATTGATACAGTCCATTTTGCAACAATGGAAGGCGGCAAAGTTTCAAACATTATTTCGGATAAGGCGACGGCGCTGCTCGATTTCAGGCTGACCGAAAAATCAAGCGTTGAGGATTTGAAGAAAAAACTCAAAAAATGTATGGCCAAAGGTGTTTCGTTTGAGATAAAAATGCAAAGTATTCCTGTCGTAACTGATGAGAAAAACAAGGTTTTACTTGCTTATAAAACATTGGCCGAAAAAGTTTTGAAAAAGAAAATTGAGTTTGAATATATCGGCGGAGCGACCGACTCGCGCTCGCTTTATGAACGCGGGGCAACGGTGATTATGCATTCGGGCACAGGCGAGGGGATGCACGCCAAAGGCGAATATGTGATCTTGAAAAGCGTGGAACAAATTGCCGATATTCAAATGAAGTTTTTAAGACAGCTTGCGGAAGAAAAATGAAAATACATATTTTAGCCATCGGAAAATGTAAAAAAGGCAGTCCGGAAGATCTGCTCATCAAAGAATATCAAAAACGTCTTTCCTGGGAGCTGATTATTAAAGAAAAAGATAACGACACCCAAGAAAAAGAGGCTGAGTTTTTGCTTAAAAATATTCCTCACAATGCAAAAGTTGTGGTTTTGGACGAGCGGGGTGAGAATTTAAAAAGCCTTGAGTTTGCGCGCAAAATCGGCGATTGGCAGGTCGGCGGTGTTTCGGATATTTGTTTTTTAATCGGCGGAGCTGACGGGCATTTGGACGAGGTTCGAAAAAGGGCTGATTTATTGCTTTCTTTTGGAAAGCTTACAATGCCGCATATGTTAATACGCGCGGTTTTGACTGAGCAAATCTACCGCGCGCAAACAATTTTAAGCGGACACCCCTATCATCGGGAATAAAGCTAGTTTAAGATAAATTACTTAATAGACGCTGTTATCTCTTTGTGTATTTCGGGAATACTTTAATCGAATACCATTGGTTCGATTACGATTGGTTGGTAGTAGCAGTTGCAATATGAGCTATCATATGGGCACACTTCTATCACCATACCTGAAAGTAGCAGTTGCAATATGAGCTATCATATGGGCACACTTCTATCACCATACCGGAACGGCATTCGCTACATCTTTGATTATAACCATGTGAACAGTAATAAGACATATCAAGCTCTACATATACACATTTATAGTAACCTGTTGCATACGGGCATTCCTCAATGTGTGGAGATGTCCCCGGAGGAATTACGCATTCTGATATGTTATTCGTACGTGATGTATAACCTTCGTTAAGACATTTTTGTGAGGCCGATTCTTCAGAAATATCGCATTTATAAAAGCCGTGGCAACTGCCGGAGCTGATGTTTCCGGTACACTCAGAAAGAGAGTGTGTATAGCCTGCCGGACAACATGTTTTGTAAAATCCATTTTGATAAGGGCATTCATCAGCTAAAGCACCTTCGCAAGATGTGTATACATAGCCGGCATTTCGGCAACGATCGGAATCGGAAAGCGAGACCGAAGGCGATTTAATGTATTTGTTTTCTGTCGCTTCCGGTAAAAATTGAACCTCAGCTAAAGCTTTGAGGCTTATAAGCGATACTAAAGCTAAACTTAAAATTGCTATTTTTTTCATTGTCATTCTCCTTTATGGTAGTCTATGTTAAACACTTCATGCAATTATCCGTATTTTGAGAACAAAGTTCCAAACAAATACTTAAAGTTAAGGCTGAGAGGGGAGTAGAATTGCATCGCATTTATAAAAACCGTGACAACTGTTTGAGCTGATGTTTCCGGTACATTCTGAAAGTGTGTGTGTATATCCCGCAGGGCAACAGGTTCGGTAAAAGCCGTTTTGATAAGGGCATTCTTCTGCTAAAGCGCCCTCACAAGATGTGTATACGTAGCCGGCATTTCGGCAACGATCGGAATCAGAAGTTGCTGTGGAAGATGAGGACTTGATGTAAAGATTTTCTGTGGCTTCCGGCAAGAATTGAACCTCAGCTAAAGCTTTGAGGCTTATTAATGAAGCTAAAGTCAATGTTAAAACTGCTATTTTTTTCATAATTCCTAACTCCTTTATTTATAACTGGGTTAAAGTATAGCATATTTTGGTTAAAAAATCAATAAAAATGCGTATAACAGGTCATCTAAGCTCAAAATAAAGGAAAAAGTGTCCTTTCGTGCGTTTTTGTATGCTATTTGTTTCGTGGATGCCTTATCTCGCTTTGCTCGAGGCATGACGGAGAAAAAACTTGATTTTTGAGAAAAAAAGGGGTTATATAGGGGCACTTGAAAATTATTGTTAAACTATAAAACGTGTTATCTATGATTAAATTTTTAGGACATCTTCTCAAGTTCTGGGCCTTATTCTTTTTTGGGGTCGTTGTTTCGAGCCTTTTCGGGGCTTTTACCGGTTGGTGCGTCGGGCTGATTTTCGGTAAAACCATTTTGGGAATTTTGGCGACACTCGGCATTGAAGGCTTTAAAATGTGGCAAATCGGTGTGTTTTTGGGCTTTGTCGGTGGCTTTTTCAGGACGCTGACTTCCAATGACGCACCTCAACAAGCGCCCAAGCCGAAAAAACAGGAGATGCAAAGACCTTAAATGTTTAAAAAAAAGCAAGCTTTCGGGGAGCTTGCTTTTTTTGTTTTTAAAAGTTTTTTTATTCACGTCCGTGTTTTTGTGTTATCATTTGAGATATATTCGTTGATGTTTGAACGTGTTGCTGTTCGTAAGCTTTTGCTTCTTCGATGATGTAAGAAGCGTGTTCTTTGTTTAATTCTTCAAGCATATCATCGGGCATTTGTTTATTGCCTCTTGAAACGGAAAGAATTTTTTCATCGTCTATGGTGATGTTGAATTCAAGTTTTGTATCACCCCGATCTATGGTGTAAACAAGCGTTTTGGTGCCGTCGTCGTTTTGTGTGTAGCTTAAAATGTTCGAATCGGCTTGAGCTTCCGGGGTGTCTAAGATAGCGGCGGCAACTTTTTGAGAAGATTGCGTTTGTTTTGTTTCAACGGGTTTCGGTGTTTCGGCAACAACAGATTCTTCAACAACGGCCTTATCAGCGGGAGCTTCTGCTTGCTCGACGGGGTTTTCTTGTCGATGAGCGGTGTTGATTGAAATGCCGCGGGCTTCGGCTTCCATGTCGGCAGCAGAAGTGTAGCCTTCAACATCCTGATAATGACCGCGCTCATCAAAACGTTCATGGGCAAAGTTAAGCAATTCAACTTTCTGATCATCGCTGATGGTGCCGTTGTTCCATGCTTCTTGAAGCTCGTGGGAGTTCATCCAATCTTGTCCGGATTGACCTAAAATTTGGTTGGCTTCACGCGGATCTCTTAAAAACAGCATTTTAAGATCATGTTCCTGACGGTCGGACAGGTTGTCTAAAATATCGGAAGCAGGCGATTGCTGCTCTGTTTCTTGAGGAGCGTTTTGATCTTGCGTTTCAGCGATTTCATCTTGCACATTTTCTGTTTGAGAAGCAAGGGTGTCAACCGGTTGGGGGGTCGGTGTTTCGATGATTTCGGGTGGCGGTGTTTCGACAATTTCGGGGGTTGACGCCTCCGGCAAAACGGTATTTGTTTGAGGTGTATGTGCGGATGCATCAGTTACTAAATTTTCGGGTGATATGCTTTTGCCGGCAAGAGAGCCGATGAGATATGTCGCAACGGCCGTGCCGACAACTTTTGTTGATGCCCAAGCTTTTTTATACCACGGACCTTTGGTCTGTTTATATGCATTTTTTGCAGATTCTGTCGTTGAGACAATGGCTAAGCCGATTCCGGCAGCGGCGCGGGTTGTGTTGGCACTTAAATTGCCGATGATTTGTTCGGCCCCGCTTGATGTTGCGCCAATCGTTCCGCCGGCAGCGGTTAAAATGATGCCGTATAGTTTTAAACGATTGTTTTTGTTTGAAAAATATTGTGTTAAGCCGAATTTTTCGCCTTTTTCCAGGGCTATGGCTTTTTGTTTTTTCATATCTTTTATCATTTGAACGGAAGATATGGTCAATTTTGTGGCAGCAACGGCACCGATTCCGACCGGACCCAAGGCAGCGCCCGCGCCGTAAGCAAGGCTCCACAAACCTGCTTTTGCCATATCTTTGGCAACTTTATAGGGTTTGCCATATTTTTGTTGCAGTTTTTCATCTGTTTTAGAGATTTTTTTCGTCAGTTTGGAGGCAACTTTTTTATAACCGCTTTCGTAGGTTTTATTGTCGTCATCTGTGTATAGATATGTTTTCGTTGACAATCTTTGAATTTGATTTTCTATCTCGGCCTGTTTGCCGGCTTGCCAACCGGCAAAGGCGCTTTGCGGAAAAGCGATTTTCTTACCGGCAGAAGCCGCATAAAAAGCATTGTCAAAAATTTGTTCCATGCTTTCAGAATCAGTTTTGTCTTTAACAATAGCGCTTGTTGCGATAATTTCAGCAAAAGAAGCGCGTAAACGAGAAGCATATTCTTCTTTGAAAGTGTCCAGTGTGACAATATGGCGGGAGCAGGCTAAAGCCATTTCAGTTTGATTTCGAACCTGTTCCAAGAAAAGAGCAATGTCTTGACGCGTGCTTTCTTCGGATTGGGGATTGTCGTTTTCATCTAAAATTTCAATGTTGTTTAAGACTGTTTTAATGTCATTAAAATCAGGAGAATCAAGAAGCTCGCTATCAGGCGGAAACTTTGCGATATCTTCTAAATTTTCTTCAACACCTACGGGACCGATTAATTGAGCTTCATCAATGCCATAAATCTCATCCAGAACTTTTTGATATTTTTTTTCTTCTTCGTTTTGAGGTTCGGGGAGAGGTTCGGAATCGGAAAGAACAACTTTCGGCTCGGCAGAAGTCAGGATTTCACGTCGCTGTGCGATGGCGTCTCTTAAGGCCGGTATATTTTCAATTTCGGGAGAAGACATGAGCCCTTTCGTAAGTAATGATTCAAGAAAATCAAGTTCACTTAAGCTTAAAGAATTGATATTTGATCTTAATTCACGAATTTTTTCAAGACGGGCATCTTCGACGGTTTTCTTTGCTTTATCAAATTTTGTGTCTTGATCTAAAGGGGGGGTGTCTATGAAGTCATACCAAAGTTTTAAAAATTCTTCGGAATCCATTTTTTGAGTAACTTCAGAGGCTTTCTGAATATCGGTATCAACGAGGGTAATGTATTCTTGTTTTTCCATAATCCGCATCCTTTTTGCAAGAAAATCCAGTTTAAATATTAGCAAAAGTTTTAAATTTTGTCAATATTTGCTTCCATATTTTTAATTTACAGGAAATTCTTTGCTAAAATCTTAAAAAAATCAGAGTAAACCGACGATTTGTTCGGTTATTTTTTTTGCATCGCCGTAAAGCATGAGTGTGTTTGGGGCAAAAAACAGCTCGTTTTGGGCGCCGGAATAACCCGCGTTTAAGGAACGTTTGACAAAGAAAACGGTTTTTGCTTTTGACACTTCAAGAATCGGCATGCCGTAAAGAGGAGAAGATGAGTCGTTTATGGCCGCGGGATTTGTGATGTCATTTGCCCCGATAACATAAGCGACATCAGCGCTTTCAAAATCAGGATTGATTTCTTCAAGAGAGAAAACGTCATTGTATTCGACTTTTGCTTCGGCGAGCAGAACGTTCATGTGACCGGGCATTCGTCCGGCAACAGGATGAATTGCGAATTTGACATTAACATGGTATTTGTTTTTTAAAACGGAAGCCATGCTTTCTAAGGCATATTGTGCGCCGGAAGCAGCCATTCCGTAGCCCGGAACGATGATGATTTTGTTGGCATTTTTCATGAGAAAAGCTGCATCCTGAGGACTGGCCGTCTGCGGTGTTGTTTCAAAAAGCTGTTGAGAGGGCGGATTGTCGCTTGGCTTAAATAAAATCGAAAAGAGACTTTTATTCATCGCTTTTGTCATAAGAATTGCCAGAATTGTGCCGCTTGTGCCGACGAGCGAGCCTGTGATGATTAAGGCGATGTTTGATAAGCTGAAGCCGATGCCGACGGCGGCGAATCCGGATAAGGCATTTAAAATAGAAATTACAATCGGCATATCAGCGCCACCGATAGGCATTGTGATCGTTAAACCGAATAAAAAAGCAAGCGCAATTAAAATGTAGGCAAAAAGAAGCGTTGAAGTGTGAGCAAAAATGAACCAAACAGAGATGAGGGCGGTCAGAAAGATGAGGTTGAAAATTTTAAAATAAGCATTTTTTTTGAATTTTCCTATGTCTCGTAATTTTAAAAAGGCAATAAGGGAGCCCGAAAAAGCCAGTGTGCCGATAACAATACCGAGCGAGGCATCAAACAGGTGGTCGTTTCGGTTTAGAATTTCGGCAAATCCGACCAAAACGGAAGAAAGACCGCCCATTCCGTTTAAAAGAGCAATCATTTGAGGAAGAACCGTCATTTTGATTTTATTGGCCCAAATGATGCCGCTCAGGGCGGCAAGCATTACGGCAAGCAAAATGCCGACATCGTTATTTGAAGGCAAAATGAAAAGAGTGATGAATACAGAAAGAGTCATGCCGGATATGGCAATGTTATTTCCCGTTTGCGCGGTTTTCGGAGACGTCAGCCCTTTGATTGCAAAAATAAAACAAAAGGCGGATATTAAATAAATGATGTAAAGTCCCTTATCTGTAATCATTTTTTTTCTTTCTTTTTGAAAAGTTCAAGCATGCGGCATGAAATTGTAAAACCGCCGAAAATGTTGAGAGCCGCAAAGAAAACACCGAAAAGACTGATGATTTCTTCTAAGCTGGAAGTTTCTGCCAAAGCTGCCGTTGTTAAGGCGCCGATGATAATGATGCCCGAGATGGCATTCGAAACACTCATTAAAGGAGAATGGAGCGCCGGTGTTACGTCTTTGGCGGCAAAATAGCCGATAAAACATGACAGCAAAAAAATTGTGAGCAGAAAAAGAAACGTCATTTTATTTTTCTCCTTAAAAAACCATCCGAGCAAATAAGTATTTGCCGCATAATTTCATCGTTATAATTTGTTTTGTTACTTAAAAAATCAAATGTTGATAAAAATGCATGAACATTGTTTGAAAATAAAAGGCTTGCGGAATAAGGAAGTTTTCGTTCGAAATGTTTGTCTGAGATAAAGCTGATATCCGGACGCTTAAAGCCGGTTTCGATGTTGCCTTCGGCCATATCAATAACAACAGCATTTCGAGGCATTCGTTCAATTTGATTTTTGCTTATTAAAAGGGGAGGTTTTTTGCCGTTTGTAAAAGCAGAAGTGATTAAAATATTTGCGCTTAAAATTTCATTTTCGATATTATCGGTAAATTTTGCGCCGACAGATTCAATTTCGGATTTGCTTTCGGGACGGATATCAGTCGCGATGACATTTGCGCCCATGCGTTTTAAAACGCTGATTGCTTGAAGTCCGGCTACCCCGGCACCGATAATGACGGCTTTGGCCGGAGGGAGCGTTCCGGCAGAAGTCATTAGAAGCGGGGCCGTTCTGTAAAGCATATCGAGTGCTTGAGTGGAGGTTTTATATCCGGCAATTAAGGCTTGAGATGATAAAATATCCATTGTTTGCGCACGAGAAATACGCGGTATTTTTCCCAAATCGATAACGCCGATATCTGTTCGCACCAAGTCTTGCAGGTCGGCTTTGTCGTCAAATGATGTCAAATCACAGATAAGCCATTGGCCTGCTCGAAAAGATGATAAATCCGATTTTTTCGGGGGTATAACGGAGAGAATAATATCCGTATTTAATACATCAGCTCTTTCGCGAATAAGGGCGTTGCTTTGAATATAATCATTATCGGAAAATCCGGATTTTTCACCGGCACATGTTTCAACAACGACCTGATGGCCTTCGTTGGTATATTTCAAGACGGTTTGAGGGGTGGCACAAACACGAGTTTCACCTCGTTGGCAGTTATTGACAAGACCTATTTTCATTTTTTTTCCTTGTTTAAATGATATTTTAATATAATTGCTGTTTTGTGGTATTAAAGGATGGTCAAAAATATGAAAATATGGTTTGATTTGTTTTTGAGTTTTTTTAAAACCGGTCTTTTTACGTTTGGGGGCGGTTATGCGATGTTGCCCATTTTGAAAGATGAGCTTGTTGTTAAGCATAAATGGGTGAGTGAAGAAGAATTATTGAATTATTTTTCAATCGGGCAATGTACGCCGGGGATTATTGCCGTTAATGTCGCAACGTTTTGCGGATATAAGCTCAAAAAAATCGGGGGCTCTCTTTTAGCCACATTTGCGCTCGTGTTGCCATCGCTCGTGATTATTACACTTATTGCTTCCGTTTTGAAGGGTTTTGCTCAAAATGAAAGTGTGGCGCATGTGATGCAAGGTATTCGTATCGGAGTTGCGGCGGTTTTAATTAAAATTGTTTTTGATTTATCAAAAAGGGTTTGGCAAAACAGTTGTTTTAAAAAAATTGATTTAAGTGTCTTTTTTGCCGCTTTAATCATGATTGTATTTTTTAAAATATCTTCTGTTTGGATTGTTTTTTTGACCATATTGTTTGCTCTGGTTCATCTTTATTTTGAGAGACGAAAAAAATGATTTATTTGACGCTTTTTTATGAATTCTTTTTGATCGGATTGTTTGCTATCGGCGGCGGTGCAACGACAATTCCTTTTTTGTTTGATTTGAGTAAAAAATATCATTGGTTTAGCTCTCAAGATGTTATTGATATGGTTGCCGTTTCAGAATCAACCCCCGGTCCGATAGGGGTGAATATGGCAACATACGCGGGTTATAACACAGCCGGAATTTCAGGCGGGGTTGTGGCAACGATCGGTTTGGTAATACCTTCGATTATTATTATTTTAATTGTTGCGCAGTTGTTGAAAAAATATGCAGGTAATGAAAATTTTAATTTTTTGCTTAAGTCTTTGCAACCTGCCGTTGTGGCACTTGTTTTGAACGCAACTTTGCACATTGCTGAGGTTAGTTTAAACTCATACTTGCCTTTTTTGATTTTTGCATTTATTCTCGCTTTTATGCGTTATTATAAGGCGGGTTCTGTGTTTTACATCATTTTGGCGGGTGTTTTGGGATATGCCTTAAAGTTATAGGAGAATTTTATGGACGAGAATACAATATATGACGTTGTCGGTATCGGAAATGCAATTGTTGATGTGTTAGGAAAAGTCAGTAACCAGTTTTTGACCGAGAGAAATTTGAAAAAAGGTTCAATGACTTTGGTTGATGCAAAGACGGCCGGAGATATATACCGCGATATGGATCCGGAACGTGAGGTTTCGGGCGGATCTGTTGCAAATACGGTCGCGGGGTTGGCATCTCTCGGCTCTGATTGTGCTTTTATCGGTAAAGTTTATGATGACGAGCTCGGAAAGAATTTCAGACGCGATATCGGTGCGGCGGGAATCGATTTTGATACACCGCCTTTAAAAAAAGGTCCGGCAACGGGAAGAAGTATTGTCTTGATTACACCTGATGCAGAACGTTCGATGTTTACGTATTTAGGTGCCGCGACTCGTTTGAGTGTCGATGATATTGATGAAAATATCATCAAAGTGTCAAAATATGTTTTTTTGGAAGGTTATTTATGGGATTCCGAAGGAGCAAAACAGGCGCTTTTGAGAGCTGCCGAGTTGGCGCATAAACACGGGCGGAAGGTTGCTTTTACGCTTTCGGATGCAAGTTGTGTGGCAGCACATCGACCGGAATTGATCAGATTTTTGCAGGAATATGTCGACGTTTTGTTCGGCAATGAGATGGAAGTTAAGGTTTTGTTTGAGGAAGATGATTTTGTGGAAGCTCTTGATAAACTCAAACAGATGGTTTCAATTGCGGCGATTACATGTAACGCAAAAGGGTCGGTTGTTGTGAACGGACGGATTAAGACCTTTGTCGAGGCGGATATTGTCAATGATGTTACCGATACGACAGGTGCAGGTGATTTGTATGCGGCCGGTTTTATGTATGGACTTGTAAACGGAAAAACGTTGGGGGCTTGTGCAATGATCGGCGGAATGGTTGCTTCCGAAATTATTACACATTACGGCGCCAGACCGGAAATTTCTTTGAGAGGTCTTATTCGCAAACGTTTAAGGGAATATGTGCAGAACGTTTAATGGGCATCACGCCAATTGTCTGAAACACCAACCTCGGCGATAAACGGAACATCAAAAGAAACAACGCTTTCCATGGCTTCCTTAATGAGCTTTTTAACCTCTTCAACTTCTGAAACAGGTGCTTCAAAAACAAGTTCATCATGGACTTGGAGGAGCATTTTGGTCTGGTATTTTCCTTCTTTGAGCAGGTAATCGACTTTTTTCATCGCAAGTTTGATAATATCCGAAGCTCCGCCTTGAATGGGGGCGTTGATTGCGGCGCGTTCCGCAAAAGAGACAATACGTTTGTTTTGGTCGTTGATGCCTTGTGTGGAACATTTTCGCCCGTATGGTGTTAAAACATAGCCGTTATGGTGGGCGAATTCGATTGTTTCCGTCATATATTTTTTGATTTCGGGCATTGCCGCAAAATAAGAATCAATATATGTCTTGGCCTCATCATTCGAAATATTGAGCTGACGAGCCAGGCCGTATTGAGAAATGCCGTAGACGATGCCGAAATTGATGGCTTTTGCGTTGCGGCGTGTCGCAGAATCGACTTTTTCAAGCGGAATATGGAAAACACGGCTTGCCGTCAGGGCATGAATGTCAACACCTTTTAAAAAGGCTTCTTTTAATGCTTTAACATCAGCTACGGCTGCCAAAAGCCTTAATTCTACCTGACTGTAATCGGCCGAAATGATTTTATGGCCGGGTTTTGCAATGAATGCACGCCTGATTTTTTGCCCTTCTTCGGTTCGAATCGGGATGTTTTGCAGGTTCGGGTTTGAAGATGCAAGACGGCCCGTGTTCACAACCGTTTGGGAAAAGGTTGTATGAACACGTCCCGTGGCGTCACGTTGTTCTAAAAGAGCGCTTGTGTAAGTTGATTTGAGCTTTTGAAAACCGCGCCACTCCAGAATTTTCTTCGGCAATTCATGCTCTTCGGCTAAGTCTTCCAAAACATCCGCTCCCGTTTGAAAAGCTCCGGTTGATGTTTTTTTGCCCTTTAAACCCATTTTGATATATAAAATTTCGCCGATTTGTTTTGGCGATGCCAAATTAAATTCTTGACCGGCAAGTTCATAAATCTCTTTTTCAAGTCGCTTCATCTCATTTTCAAATTCCGAATCAAGCGCGGCAAGATTTGAAGCGTCAACCAAAATACCCTGTTGTTCCATTTTTTGCAAAACGGCAACAAGCGGACGGTCAAAATTTTCATATAAGGCAATTTTCTTTTCGGCAATTAATCTCGGTTTGAATTTATTGTAAAGGCGAAGCGTTATGTCAGCATCTTCTGCGGCGTAATCAAGCGCTTTATCAAGCTCGACTTTATCAAAAGTGATTTTATTTTTGCCGCTGCCGCAAACTTCTTCATATTTTATGGTATTGTAATCTAAAAAGATTTGAGCAAGTTCGTCCATGCCGTGCCCGTGTTCAAGGCTGTCTAAAACATAGCTCATGACAGCCGTATCATCATAAGGAAAAACAGGAGTATCCCAGCCGACGATTTGTTTTAAAAAATGCATATCAAACTTGATGTTGTGTCCGATTTTTAAAACGGAAGCATCTTCTAAAAGCGGCTTTAAGTATTTTGCGGCCGTTTCAACGGAGATTTGTTTTGGGGCTTCTTCAAGCGAAAATAAGTCGGAGGAAGAAGTGCCGCCGTGTCTTAAAGGAACATAGCAGGCTTTCCCTTCGTCATAAGCCATTGAAAAGCCGACAATTTTATCTTTAAAAGGATTTAAGCCTGTCGTTTCGGTGTCTATGGCAAAAAGGCGCGCTTGCTTTATTTTTTGAACGAAATCGGCAAGAGCCGCTTCTGTTTGAATGAGCGTATATTCTTTTTTGATTTCTTTGACGGGCTCTTGTGTTGCCGTGCCCAATACGATACATTGTTCATCTACCCATTTTTCGGCTCGGGCTCGAAGGCTTTTGAGACCGTATTCATCAATGAAATTCATGATTTTTTGTTTGTCGGGCGCTTTGCAACGAAAACTTTCAATTTTTTCTTTGACGGGAACATCTGATTTTAAAGTAACAAGTTTTTTAGAGATGCGTGCATTGTCGATGTTTGCCATTAATGTTTCGCGCCGCTTGTTTTGTTTGATTTCAGAGGCGCGGGACAAAACTTCTTCAAGAGAGCCGAACTGATTGATTAAATCGGCGGCTGTTTTCGGACCGATGCCCGGTACCCCCGGAACATTGTCAATCGAATCGCCCGAAAGCGCTTGAACATCGACGACTTTTTCAGGCAGAACGCCGAATTTTTCTTGAACATCGGCGGGGGTGAAAAACTTGTCTTTCATGCTGTCGTAATATTCAACGCCTGGGCGAATCAGCTGCATTAAATCTTTATCTGCCGAAACGACAACGACTTCAAAATTTTGTTTTAAGGCTAAATCGGCATAAGTTGCAATCAGGTCATCTGCTTCATAGCCTTCCATTTCAAGAAAATTTAAATTTAAAATGTCGACTACTCTTCTGATAATCGGAAATTGAGGGATAAGTTCTTCGGGGGTTTCTTTTCGGGTGCCTTTATAATCCGGAAAAATATCGTTTCTGAAGTTTTCGCGTTTGGCGTCAAACAAGACCAAGCAGTAATCGGAATCGATTTTTGAGCGCAGGCGCATGAACATATTCATAAACCCGAGGACCGCGTTAACCGGTGTGCCTTGAGGCGAAGTCAGCAGCGGAAGGGCATAAAACGCCCTAAAAATGTAACCCGAACCGTCAATTAAACAAATTTTTTTTGCCATTATTTTTTCCCGAAAAACGAATTTTTTTTAATATAATTCATTTTTTGTTCAAGCGCAAAGATATAAAAAATTTTTTAAGATATTTCTTTTATAATGTTTCAATCGACGGAGAACATGATGGTTCAAAAAAAGAAGAAAAACACAAAACGGGCGGTGAAAAGACGTTCTAAAAACAGCAAAAAAACGTTTCGGAGATTTCTCTTTAAAAGCGGTTTTATGATAGGGCTTTTGCTTTTTATCGTCTGTTTTTTTTATGTCTCTTACTGTTATGTTACGTTGCCTGATATTGAAGTTGCGTTTAACAAAACGCGTCTGCCTTCGACGACGGTCATTGCGGAAAACGGCAATGAGATTCAGACATTCGGAAACTCTTTTTCTTCGGTCGTTTATTTAGATGATTTGCCTTATTATGTTTCGGCGGCGATTGTTGATGTGGAAGACAGGCGCTTTTACAGACATTTCGGTTTTGATGTTATCGGTTTTGTGCGGGCGGCGTTTGCCAACGTTTTTCAAAAACGCTATGCACAAGGGGCATCAACGATTACGCAGCAGGTTGCCAAGAATTTGTTTTTGACGCCTCAGAAAAGCTTGAAAAGAAAAGTTCAAGAGCTTTTGATTGCGTTTTGGCTTGAAAAAAAGTTCACCAAAGACCAGATTTTAACGCTTTATTTGAACAGGGTTTATTTGGGTTCGGGTGTTTATGGCATTGAGGCGGCGGCAAATAAATATTTCGGAAAATCATCACGTGATTTGTCTTTAAAAGAATCGGCGGTTATTGCCGGGATGCTCAAAGCACCGTCGCGCTACAATCCGATTTATAATAAGCAGAATGCGACGGAGCGTGCCAATATTGTTTTAAGGCTGATGTTTGATCACGGAACGATTACGGAAAGCGAGTTAAAGCAAGCGAAAGCAGAACAGCTTTATGACACAACAACTTATAAAGTCGAAGGGGCAAAGCATTTTGCCGATATGGTTTATAATGAGGTTAATGCTTATATCGGCGAGCGCGACCAAGATATTTATGTGAGCACAACTTTGGATCAGGATTTGCAGCAAAAAGCAGAGCAGATTTTGAAAGAGGCTGTTGAAGAAAACAGGAAAAATAATGTTACCGAGGGAGCTGTCGTTATTTTAGATTACAGCGGGGCGATTAAGGCGCTTGTCGGCGGCGTGGATTATGAAAAAAATCAGTTCAATCGGGCAATACAGGCTTTAAGGCAACCGGGATCGGCATTTAAGACTTTTGTTTATATCACGGCGCTTCAAAACGGTTTTGAGCCGACGGATATTATTGTAGACGAACCCGTTAAAATAGGGAAGTGGACGCCGGAAAATTACAGCAAAAAATATTACGGCGAAATTTCACTTGATTTTGCATTTTCTCAATCGCTTAATTTGGCAACAGTCAATCTGAGCCGGAAGTTAAATTTAAATGATGTGATCAGAAATGCGAAAAAAATGGGGATCAGCTCGAATTTGAAAAAAATTCCGGCGCTTGTTTTGGGCGCAAGTGAGGTTAAAGTGATTGATATGGCAACGGCTTATTTGAGCATTGCGAACGGCGGATACGGGGCTTTTGCTTATGCCATCAAAGAGATTTATTCAAAAGACGGGCATCAGCTTTATGAGCGAATGGAAGATGAGCCGATGAAAATTTTAGATGAGGACGTTGTTCAAAAAATCACCAAGATGTTGGAACATGTGGTTAAAAACGGAACGGGTAAGGCGGCGCAACTTCCGGTTTTTGCAGCGGGCAAAACAGGAACGTCGCAAAATTATCGCGATGCGTGGTTTGTCGGTTTTACAAAAGAATATGTTGCGGCCGTTTGGGTCGGAAACGATGACAACTCGTCAATGAAAAACGTGAGCGGGGGGAGTTTGCCGGCTTCGATTTTTCAAAAGATTATGCTTGAAACTTTGTCGTATTAGTGCAAAACGGCATCTTCCTGTTCGGGGTGTTCTTTTTTGAGATAGATGCCATCATGCTGTTGGGCATGTTTGAAGACTTCTTCGGCAAAAGCTTTTTTTGCAAGATAGGTTAAAAAAAGCGGTCTTTCCAGTTTGAGTTTGCCGAGCGTTTCTTCCATCGCCTCGAAAGTGTCATAAATCGTGCCGACGAAAATCATGTTTTTTTCAAGTTCGGATTCTTGCTTTTTGTTTTCGTTTAAATTGAACATGGCGCCTTCCTTAAAAATTATTGGTGAGGCTTAAAATATACATCTTAAAGAAAAAAAGAAGATATGCTCAAAGCTATCTTGACAGGTTTTTAAGATTACATCAAATGAGGCGGTTTGATGTTTTGAGTGTGGTGAAATTTAAGGGAAGAATCGGGGGAAAGGTATTCTTTATTGGACCATTTTTGAATAAGGACATCGATAATGTCGCTATCTACGGCCTTTTCGTTTTGAAGAGGAAAGCGCTTTAAGAGATCAGCGTAAATGTAGTTTGCAACATTGACTTTCATTTTTTTTCCTTTGCTATTTTAAAATAGTTTTGAATTTGCAAAGAAAAAGTTTTATAGAACTAAAGTCTATGTTTATAAGTAAAAAAAATTTCTTCGTATTTACTCATGTCATCCAAGCCCGCGATGAATTGATGATTTGTTTTAAACAAAAAAAAGCAACTTTTTTGAAAAGCTGCTTTTGATTGGTAGGGGTGAGGAGACTTGAACTCCTACTTCCAAAGGAAACAAGATTTTGAGTCTAGCGCGTCTACCAGTTCCGCCACACCCCCATGAAAGTATGACCATAGATATATGATTTAATTTCATTCGTCAATAGTTTTTTTATTTTATTTTAAAAAATATTGTGATATATTCATATCAGTTTGGAATTTTAAGGGTTTTAAAATGGATGCTTTAGAAAGCCAAGCAGACCGTTTGTTTGAAGAAAAAAAATATCCCGAAGCTTTGGATATTTATCTTTCGCTTGCGAAAAAATATCCGAAAACAGAAAAATATTCCATTTATTGCGGTAATTGTTTCGATGCCATCGGGGAGGTGGACAAGGCCGTTCAATATTACAAAAAAGCATCTAAGTTAAATCCCGTTTCAATCCAATCGCTTGTCGCGCTCGCCAACCTTTATTATCAAAATCAAAATTATGAGGAAGCGGCAAAATTTGCGAATCTGATTTTAAAAAAATCGCCGAAAAATGTGTCCGGGCTTTTGGTTTTGGCGAACATTGCGTATTGCAAAAAAGAATATGAACGAGCTTTTGCGCTTTATGAAGAAGTTTATGAGCTTGAGCCGTCCAATTATGTGGCTTTAATTAATATGGCCAACACGGCCTATGATTTGGGTAAATATGCAAGGGCGGTCGAATACGGCTCAAAGGCCGTCGAATTACATCCGTCAAGCGTTGATGCTTATATTATTTTGGGCAATTGCTATATGGAGCTGGGCAAAAATGAAAAAGCGGAAGCCAGTTTGCTGAAAGCCTTGAATTTCAGAGGAGACAATCCGTGGATTTATAACGCTTTGAGCCGTCTTTATCAAAAAACGGAGGATTATACAAACGCCCTTTTATTCGGTTGGAAATCCGTTTTGTTCGGAGCTTCGGCACAAGACGAGCAACATATCAATTTCGGGTATTTGCTTTATGAATGTGTCAGCGACGACAAAGAAAGTTTGGCAAAAAATTATGCGCTGAAATGGTTGGACGCCTTTCCCGAGAGTCCGATCGTGGCTTATATGGCAGGAGCGATTTTGCACGACAGAAAGTTTAAAAAAGCCGATGAAGATTATGTTACGCAGATTTTTGATACGTTTGCGGGCGATTTTGAGACAACGCTCAAGGGCTTGGAATATATGGCGCCGGTTTATATTGCTCAAGAGGTTCAAAAATATTTTAAGAAAGGATTTTTGAAAAAAACGAATTATTTAGATATCGGCTGCGGGACGGGATTATGTGCTTTAAAAATTAAACCGATTATCGGTTGGAGCCGTGTGGTTGGCGTTGATTTGTCTCTTAAAATGCTTGAGCAGGCAAGGCTGAAAAAAGTTTATGACTATTTGCAACAAGATGATATTCTTGATTTTTTGAAAGAAAATAATGAGACTTATCAGCTGATTACCGCAGGCGATGTTTTGACTTATTTCGGCGATTTGCGGGAACTTTTTGAAAGCCTCGCGAATAGGCTTTCGTTGGGCGGTTTGTTCGTTTTTACCGTTTCGGAAAACTCAGAGACGAAAGATGATTATCTGTTGACGCCGTCAGGGCGTTTCGTTCACCATCCGGACTATATTATGTCGCTTCTTAAAAAATGCGGTTATGCTAAAAAAGGCATGGAACGCAAAGCCTTGCGCAACGAGGGAGATAAAGTTGTGTGGGGGTATGTGGTTAGTGCCGAGAAAATCATGGTCATCGAAAAATAAAAAAACACGTATAATG
>JAEEGL013563273.1_pt1 | contig 24834 bp, 20 predicted proteins | sample 9134231 | NCBI WGS metagenome assembly JAEEGL01 (sample SAMN16246548, study PRJNA631951) | gut metagenome | biome: gut microbiome; feature: rumen; material: fiber-attached | host: Bos | place: Iran: Karaj | collected 2018-10
CTGTTCAGACTTCTGAAGCAGATAATAAGGTGGAACTGTACGAGAAGTTCAATGAGACCAGTGAAGAGTCCATCGCTAACGGCTTCCGTTTTGACTTTAGCAAAGTCGAAGCACAGTGGGCTGCATGCTCTACCCTCTATGATCAGTACGGCTACGTTCTGGAAGAAGGCGGCTACAGCGCCTCTGACGTAGACACTGTACTTGAAAAGTTCCGTTCTGAGCTGGATGCTGCAGGATATCAGGATGTTCTTGCAGAGGTTCGTTCTCAGTACGATGCTTGGAAAGCAAATAAGTAAACCCTTACATGTATGACGGAATTACCTGGAGACGGGAGTGGCCTTTGCCACTCCTGTTTTCTTTTGTTGATTACCTGCACGGAAAAGAAAGCATTCAAACGAAATATACAGAATTGACGAAAGGTGGCCACAAGCCTATCATAGGCTCATGAACAAACTACATATTAACGAAAAACTAACCGCATTACTGCAAGGGATCGATATGCCTCAGGAAGTAACGGAAGCTATCCTGGCATATAAAGAAACCGGCAAGGAAACCTTGCCGGGTATGAAAGAGCTTACGGAGCATATTCTGCTTGCTCTTAAGAATCGAAAAGACGGACCATGGGAAGAGATCCCGGAGGATATCTTTGTCGCTACCATGAGTGCTTTCTCCCGTTTTGTAAAAGAATATCATTTCTCTTATGGCACTTATGGGTATGACCGGGCTTTCTGGACAACGAGGCAGGCAAACGCTACTCTCTTTCGCCTAGGGGAACTGGAGTATGAGCTTCTTCCGGAGGATAAAGAGCATATTGCCATCCATATTCCTTCGGATGCAAAAATGACGACGGACCGGTTAAACGAATCCGTCGCCATGGCGAAGACTTTCTTTACAAAATACTATCCGGATCACGGCAGGGAAGGCTTTTGTCTGGAGAGCTGGCTGCTTTCACCGGAACTTAAAAAGCTCCTTCCGGAAACCTCCAACATCCTGCATTTCCAGGCAGCTTTTGATATTACCCAGGTGTTCCCGGATGCAAAGGATCATCTGGAATGGGTGTTTAAGATTCCGGGAGCTAAGGTCGAAAAAGCGGTCTTAGCGGACCTTCCGGAAGATACCTCCCTGCAGCGTAGCATGAAAAAGCACCTGTTAGCCGGCGGCAAGGTAGGTGTTGCCTGCGGCATCCTGAAAAGAACTTTCCAGTAGCGATTTCTTTATTCTGTGATGATCGTTGTTTCCACAGTTCTTTTCTCTTCCGGCAGATCCTCCTCTGCGGACATCTGGAAATAGGGCGTTCCATCTTTACGGAAATGCACTCTCCGGATGCCGTCACAGCGAAGGTGGCTGGTCATATCCATTTCCCCATGATAGGAGATCATTAATTCTCCCTGCTCATTTACGTAAAAAGCATTGTGTCCGGGACCGTAAACTCCCTTTACAGAGTAGAAGGTAAGGACCGGTGTAATGCTCTTATGCCAGGAGGAAGGATCCGTCAGATCTGCGGTATCCTCTGCGGTAAACAATCCCACAGCATAGGTATATCCGTTGGCGGCACCGCCGGAATAGGTCATATAGACCTTACCGTCTCTTTGGAAGGCGTAAGGGCCTTCGTTATTGATGGTACCGGAAACATTCTCCCAGCCAAAAAGAGGTCTGGATAATACTCTGGGCTCAGACGTTAACTGCCAGGGCTTATCCTCCTTAACGGAAGCGATCATCAGCATGGATCCGGTATCTCCGGGTGTCCCCATACCTTTCCGGTAGGACCAGACTACATAGGAGCCTGTCCCAGTCTTTATATAGGTCATATCCAGACTGATCCCGTCAGGAGAAAGCCTGCTGCCGTCCTTTCGGATCACAGGAATGGGCTCTTCCCAGTCTTCTTCCCGGATGATCAAGCCGCCTTTTTTTAATTTCATCATATGGCACTGGGGTCCCCAGGTATGGCCACTGACGGCAAAGAGGATATACAATTCCCCACCGATCACATGGAATTCCGGTGCCCAGAAGGTCTGCTCAAAGCCCCTTTCCGGAGCAAAGGGCAGGATCAGATGCTCTGTGACATCTTCCGCAAACAGATCCGCAACGGTTTCTCCCTCTCGTGTATAGATGCCGATATCTCCCCGGTTATCGCTGGTGGAGATAAAATACCACTTTCCTTCATAGGCAAAGATCACCGGATCCCCATAGCCCTTTGCCAGCGGGAAATCATATTTTTCCCGGCGGATGGTTCCGGTAATCTTCCGGTTGCCGCTCTTTTTAAGGTCCACTTCATTAAGATCCCAGTCGATGGCTTTTTCGGATACGGAGCCGTCATTATAAGTAACTATCGCTTTGATCTTCTGAATATCCCCGGTCTCCTTTACGACCACCTGAGAAGGAACCGAAAGGGATTCCATGAAAACCGGTGTCCAGTAGGTAATGGCAGGTGCTGCCAGATCTTCCGGTAAGAGCAGGCTCTTGGAGGGATGGGAAGCAGCTGTTTTCGAAAGAAATGCATCCAGCCGATCACCATCCACATCCTCTTCCTGCACGAAACGGATCAGGTCGGTGGTGGTCCAAACCGCATAACTTTCCAGAGGTGTCCCGTTTTCCAGGATCTTCTCTGCGCAGATGCCGATCTTATGCTCTTCTGTATAAAAGATCACCGGCTGTCGCACACCCACGGGCATGATGGTATCATCGTCCGTCACAGATCCTGCCGCAAAGAGGATGCCATAATTTCTGTTAAGAGGAACACTCTCCCCTTTTTCGTTTTTATAAGCAAAATGCACCGCATTTGCCAGTCCTGCAGGATAAGCATTGTCATCCACGGGTCTGGTATATACGGATAGTTCTATCTTCTTTTCTTCCATACTGTGCTCCCCCTCTTTTAGAATCCTACCCGGCGGATCTCTTCCACCAGATTTCTTCCGTAGATCTCAGCCCCCAAACAGTTGGGATGAAGGTTATCCAGAAAATACTCACTTAAATGAGGAACCAGACGAAATCCGTCGATCACGGTTACGTTAGCATAGCTGCCGGCAATCTTTTGGATGTTTTCACAAAAACGGATCAGTGTGGGGATCCCTTCCGGATTATCGCCTCTCCATAAGGGAGAAATGCATAAAACGGGGATCTCCTTTCCATAGATCTCAATCAGTCTTACGTAGTACTCTTCCACTGCCTCCATGGTGGGAGAACCGTACTGATTGGTTCCCAGAGCTACGATGATCTTATCCGGCTTATAGCCTTCCATGGGCATCAGGGAATTTTTGTCATAGACATAGCCGCCGATGCCCTGATTTACAATGTCATAGTTAAGGAGTCTGTTGGCCACACTGACATAAGTCTGAGCGGAGCGTAAGGGTCCGAAGCCCTGAGTAATGGAATCTCCCAGCCAAAGGACTTTCTCTGCTTTTTCCGGTCTCTTTGCTGCTCCGTTAAGGGTAAAGTTTCGAACCAACACCGTTGCGTCTGCCGGCAGGTAGATCACGATACTCTTTTCCCCCTCCGGAAGGGTCCAGCTTAAGGTACCTTCCTTATCCATATCCTTCACATAAGTGATATCCGTGATCAGGCCGTCAACCATTAACTCAAAGCTGTCCTGAGAACCTTCCCAGATAATACGATAATCCAGGCTGATCTTCGTTGCACCTGTGATAAGTTCAATGGTCTTGGCGGTTGATGCCATACAGCGGTCATACCAGAAATCCGAAGCTGCATGAAAATAGTCCATCTGCTCCTTTGTATACTGATAGGCCTGTAAATATCCGTCCTCTGTTTCTTCAAAGCTGTAAGCCCCAAAGTAGTATGCTTTTAATTCTTCGTTTGTCATTCTTTCATTCCCTTCATTTCGTTTTTTACACCCACATTTTTATCATGAAAAAACCGGTTGCATGACAGATGCTGCATGCTTCCGGTCTTTCGTCCTATATTAGATTCGGATCTGTCTGAGCCTTGCTACAATCTTCGCAAGTGCCTCTGAAACCTGCTCCATTTCTTCCGGGGTATTGTCCTTGCCGATGGAAAACCGAAGGCTTCCTCTTGCCTCATCGTGGCTTCGTCCGATGGCAAGCAGCACATGGGAGGGCTCAAGGGCTCCCGTGGTACAGGCGCTTCCTCCTGCTGCGCAGATCCCCTCCATATCCAGCATGATCAGGCAAGAATCCGCTTCGATCCCCGGGAACGAAATATTAAGGGTCCCCGGAAGCGAGCGGCAAACCGTCTCCCCTTCTTCGTCCTTTCCCTCAATCTCTTCATAGCCGTTTACGATCGTATCCGGAATCTGTTCCCGAATCCGCGTAAGAAGCATTTCCCGCAGCTTTTCTTCATGGGCATTCCACTTACTCCCATCGGAAGCCATCAGAAAAGCAGCTTCTCCCAGGCCCACGATACCGGGGATATTTTCCGTCCCCGCCCTGCGGTTTCTCTCCTGAGCGCCGCCGTAGATAAGAGGCCCGATGCCTGTGAGATTACGGATATATAAAAAGCCCACCCCTTTGGGGCCATAGATCTTATGGGAGCTTACGCTCATAAGGTCGATGTGCAGAGTATCTACATTTAGCGGGATCTTCCCATAAGCCTGCACCGCATCGGTATGAAAGAGCACCTTTTTCCGGTGGCAGATCTCACCGATAGATCTAAGATCCTGTACGGTTCCGATCTCATTATTGGCTGCCATGACAGAAACCAGTATGGTATCTTCCCGGATACTCTTTTCCACATCCAAAGGGGATACCAGGCCCTTATCATCCACGGGAAGGCAGGTAACTTCAAAGCCCTCCTTTTCCAATGCCTTACAGGTGTTCAGGATAGCATGATGCTCGATCTTTGTGGTGATGATATGCTTTCCCTTTTCCCGGTTTGCTCTGGCCACCGCCTGCAGAGCCCAGTTATCGCTTTCGCTTCCGCCGGCGGTAAAATAGATCTCATTGATCTCACTGCCAATGGACTGTGCCAGAATTTTCCGTGCGGTATGCATGGCCTTCTTGGCGTTTTGTCCCAGACAGTAGATGGTACTGGCATTCCCGAAATTGTCCGTAAAATACGGCAACATCTTCTGCAGCACAGAAGGTGCCACAGGAGTAGTTGCCGCGTGATCCAGATAAATCATGTATTACGATTGTCCTTCCCGATGATGTGCTTCCTTCTTGATGTACATACCGCGGTCCGCCCGGTTTAAGGTATCCGACAGGTCCTTGTCCTGCTTGGGATCAAAGTATGCAAAGCCCACACTGGCTCCGAAGGGGAACACAAACTCTTCGTTGGAATTTTTGACTGCCTGCTCAAATAAAACCACACGTTTTTTCAGGGTTTCTTCGGAGATCTTCTCTAAGAAGCAGGCAAATTCGTCACCACCGATCCGGCAGCAGATCCCGTGATCTCCAAAGGATTCCTTTAATAACTGCGCAGTACGGATAATGGCCGTATCGCCCATCTGGTGGCCGTATTGATCGTTGATGATCTTCAGGTGATCGACGTCACACAAAATAACGCAGTAGCGCTTTTTCTCTTCCGGATCCTTGGGTTCGTGCGCATCCAGCCACTGCTGCATAACGCCCCGGTTAAAGCAGCCTGTCAGCACATCCAGCATGGCCAGATTCCGGAAGTAATCCCGCTGACTGGCTCTGTGGACCGTAAGGGCTACGCGGTGCATCTCAAAAATGTACAGGATCACCGCATACAGAACAACGCCCACACACAGGATCAGTCCCATGTAATTGCGGTCGTTCTGATAAAAGGTAATGATCTCGCACAACGAAAAGACTGCCAGGACCACATTGCAGATAAACATGTAATTCGCAGCATAATTGTGATAGTAGAAACGCTCCAGCGTACTTTCCACCGCAATCGCCAGGATGTTGATCACCACCAGTGAATGGAAATAGGGCAGCATCTCATAATAATCAAAGATCTTTAACAGCTGCAGTACGCTGCTGAGGATCAGATCCAGATATAATAACAGCCGAAGGGTCAGATTGATCCGTTTAAAATGGTTGGGGAAGGAATGCACAAAGTACTGCAGAAACGAGATCATGAACATCTTTAATGCCATGTAAGACAGAAAAGTGATCCCGTTGGCATTGCCGAAAAACAACTGGAACAGATTGCGTTCCGCGAAAAACCACAATCCCAGACTGATGACGGTAATACTGAAATAAGATGTTGAAGAATACCAGAATCCCTTGTGCTTATAGGCAACCGAACTGAGAATCAGTAAAAATACCCCCAGCAGTATCAAAAATACGGAAACGATGAGACGCCATACGCTGCCGCCAAGAATAGAAGCCAAAACCGCTGCCCTTGTTCCCAGATAATAGGTTCCGGTGGGAACCCGATAATCCGGATAAGGACTGGTGATCTCCAGAAACAGTTCCTTGCCCTTAAAGTCTCCCGGCAGGGAAACCAGACTCCAGAAGCTTCCATCGGTTTTATCTACCCCGTGATAAACCAGATTCTGATCCTTGGAATCATAGATGAGCGTGTCGCTTATAAAGACGCGGATCCGCTGGTAAGCGGAATAAATACCGATGGTATCATAAGGGATCAGCGAATCCTCCGGGAGAACGTAAGACATACGTATGCCCTCCGTTATATTTTCCGGAATCTTTGCGACTTTATCCAGATCCACTGAATATGCCGTCCCGTCAACCGCTTCAAAGACCCACCCGTCCGTCATCTTCATGGTATTTCCAAAATAGAAACGACGGTCCTGATGCGGGATCTGCCACATAACGATCACGAGAACGGCTGCGAGCAGCAGCATGATCGCATAGATTGCATGCTGCCATCGCATCCCTCTCTTCTTGGCTTCCATAGTTCCCCCCGAGAAAACCTGTACTTGGTTTTTACTGTGTGATCACAAGCTCTGCTACTGCACAAGGAGGCAGAGTCACTTTTACCTGATCTCCCTTAACGGTAATACCGGTTAGCTTTGCAGGTTTTACCGCATTTGCCTTCTTAAAGGTGTTCATCATCTGCATCTGACCGGTCAGAACACGACCTTCTGCCTTGGCAGCTTTCTGGCCGGAAAGGGAAATGGTAAGGGGTGCTTCCTCTTCTGCAGACAGGTTAACCAGAGTAACCAGGAGCTTACCGTCCTTCATACGGGATACGGATTCGGAGATACGAGGAACCAGATCCTCACCGATACCGATCTGATCATTATCGATCAGTGCACTCTCAACCAGCTCTGCATCCTGATGCTTCTGATACAGGTCAAATACATGATAGGTAGGTGTTAATACCATCTTCTCGCCGTCGGTTAAGATCATAGACTGTAATACGTTGACCATCTGAGCGATATTGGCCATCTTCACACGATCGCAATGCTTGTTGAACAGATTCAGGTTGATACCTGCAATGATGGCGTCACGCATGGTATTCTGCTGATATAAGAAGCCGGGATTGGTGCCGGGCTCAACATCATACCAGGTGCCCCACTCGTCGATGATCATACCGATCTTTTTGTCCGGATCGTACTGATCCATGATGGCACCATGATTCTTGATCAGTTCTTCCATAAACAGGGTCTTGTTTAAGGTATGGTAATAGGATGCGATATCAAAATCCGTTGCGCTTCCCTTGCTGCCTACCCAGTCACCGGGCAGGGTGTAATAGTGCAGGGATAAACCATCCATAAAGCCGTGGCTGCCGGCAGGTGCACCATCAAAACAGGTAGCCATTACCAGCTTTGTCCAGTTGTAATCTCCTGCATTGGCACCGCAGGCGATCTTCTTCAAATGGCCGTCATGCTTGTAATCACGGACATAGGTCTGATATCTGCGATATTCGTCTGCATAATAGGTGGGACGCATATTACCGCCGCAGCCCCAGTTCTCATTACCGACGCCAAAATAATCTACGGTCCAGGCGGCTTTGTGGCCGTTCTTTTCACGCAGTTTGGACATGGGAGATTCGCCGTCAAAGGTCATATACTCTACCCATTCACTCATTTCCTGAACGGTTCCGCTACCCACATTACCGTTGATGTAAGTCTTGCAGCCGATCTGCTTACAAAGCTCGAAGAACTCATGGGTTCCGAAGCTGTTGTCTTCCACAACACCGCCCCAATGGGTATTGACCATTCTCTTACGGGAAGCCTTGGGACCGATGCCGTCCTTCCAGTGATACTCATCGGCAAAACAGCCTCCGGGCCAGCGCAGTACGGGTACGTGGATCTTCTTAAGAGCGTCCACGACGTCCTTACGCATTCCCTTTACATTGGGGATCTTGGATTTCTCGCCTACATAAAGGCCTTCATAGATGCATCTTCCCAGATGCTCGGAAAACTGTCCCTGCAGTTCCGGATTGATATGTCCCTTGGTGATCAGGGGATTGATGTATAACGTTGTCATAAATACCTCATTTCTGCATAAAACACTGTGGCAAAAGGTTTTACCACGCGCGCCTTCGTTTTTAATCACACCATATTCAATTTTAGCATAAAAAAAGAAAAGACCACAAGAAAAGTGATTTCTAATTATACAAAAATCCTGTTATAATATTTCAGGTCTTCAAAATATATAACAAAGGAAAAAAGCCATGTCATTCATCTTTAAATCCAAGCTTCCCACACCCGATGAAATAAGGACGCAGCTGGCCATCCCTGCAAAGATCCGCAAGATCAAAGAACAGCGGGATAAGGAGATCGCAGATGTGATCACAGGAAAAAGCGACAAGTTCCTGGTGATCATCGGCCCCTGCTCTGCCGATAACGAAGATTCTGTATGTGAATATATATCCAGACTTGCAAAGGTCAATGAAAAGGTAAAGGATGAGATCGTCCTGATCCCCCGGATCTATACCAACAAACCCCGTACCACCGGGGACGGTTACAAGGGCATCACCTCTCAGCCGGATCCGGAAAAGGAAGAGGATTTTTACGCAGGTCTGATCGCCATGCGCAAGATGCATATCCGCGCCATGGAGGAATCCCATTTAACGGCAGCGGATGAGATGTTATATCCGGAAAACTGGGGCTATGTGGAAGATATCCTCTCCTACGTTGCCATCGGAGCACGAAGTGTGGAGGATCAGCAGCACCGGCTTACTGTCAGCGGTTTTGACGTAGCCAGCGGTATGAAGAATCCCACTTCCGGTGATATTTCGGTTATGTTAAACAGTGTATACGCAGCCCAGCAGCCCCATTCCTTTATCTATCGCGGCTGGGAAGTATCCACAAGCGGCAACCCTCTGGCCCACACCATCCTGCGCGGCAGTGTTAACCAGTACGGCCGCAGCCTTCCCAATTACCACTATGAGAACCTGGCCATGCTGATGGATGCCTATGCCCAGAGAGATTTGTTAAATCCTGCCTGCATCATCGATGCCAACCACAACAATTCCAACAAGCAGTACAAGCAGCAGATCCGTATCGTCAAGGAAGTACTCCACTCCCGCAGACAAAACCCGGATATCCACCAGCTGGTAAAGGGTGTCATGATCGAAAGCTACCTGGTGGAAGGCAGCCAGAAGATCGGAAACGGCACCTACGGCCAGTCCATCACCGATCCCTGCCTTGGCTGGGAAGACTCCGAGCGCCTGATCTACGACATCGTGGATGGACTGCACTGAGGTTTTGTGATTCCCCCGGCCCGGGTTTGATATGGATTTTGAACGAGACCTTGGCGGATCTTAGCGAGACAGACCAAATAAAAAAGAGAATGCAAACTGTTTGAGCCCTTCGTACGAATCCGTACGAAGAGGGCGAGTTTTTGCATTCTCTTTTTTGTATATGCAGGTCGCATCGAGCTTAGAGAAGCCCCTTGGCGAGTGAAAAAACATATCAAACCCGGGACGGGGAAGCAAACACTTTGTACTTCAGGATCGCACTGATGGTCTTGGCATCTTCCAGGGTGCCGCTTTCGATCATGCCCAGGAGTTCATCCAGAGTATAGGCTTCCACCTTGAGGAACTCGTCATGGTCCAGATTCTGTTTCGTTTTCGTCAGATCCGTAGCCAGGTAGATATCGATCTTCTCGTTGGTGAAGGCTACGGTGGTCTGGATGGTTATGAGCAGTTCCATGTTGCCGGGACGATACCCGGTCTCCTCTTCCAGTTCTCTGGCCGCTGCGATAAGGGTTGGCTCCGAAGGGGATTTTAAGCCTCCTGCGGGGATCTCCAGTGTAAAGCGGTCCAGCGCGTTGCGGTACTGTTTCACCATGAGGATCCGTCCGTCCGGAAGAACGGGAACGCAGGCTGCCGCTCCCTTATGGGCGATAAAGTCCCATACCTCGGTCTCTCCGTTAGGTACCTGCACCGTATCCTGATAATAGTCGACGATATGTCCTTTCTGTACCAGTTTCCGGTCCAGTCTGTGATAGATCAGTTTCTCATCATCCATGAGTCTTACGTTTCCTTAGCTGTTATCCTCTTGCCATTTTGAAAATGGCTGTGATGTCTTTTCCGTCCAGTTTCTTAAAGCCGCCGATGGTACGCTTTCCTTCAAAGGTACACTTAAAGGAAAGTTCTTCGATCTGCTTATCGGTCAGGTCATAACCCAGTTCCTTGATGTTAACCGGCATATCCAGCTGTTTGTACAACTTCTCCATGGCTTCGATTCCCTGGGTTGCGGTTGCTACATCGTCTCCTAAAACGCTGATACCAAATACCTCTCTGGCAAACTTGGCAAATCTTGCAGGATTTTCCGGCATGACATATCTGGCCCAGCTACCCCAGATGGCAGCAAGTCCGGCACCGTGGGTACAGTCAAACATACCGCCCAGCTCATGTTCCATCTGGTGGCATGCCCAGTCACCGTTGGCGGTATTGCCGCAGCCGGTCAGGCCGTTATGGGACAAAGAGCTGGCCCACATAACCTCTGCACGGGCGTTATAGTTTTCCGGATCCTTCATCAGGATCTTCGCGTTTCTTGCAACGGTCTTGATCAGTCCGACGGCTACCGCATCGGACATTTCCATGGATTCCCCTTCTGTAAAGAAACGTTCCATGGTATGCATCATGATATCCACACAGCCGCTGGCCGTCTGGTAAGGCGGCAGGGAATAGGTAAGTTCCGGATTGCAGATGGCAAATTTTAACCGGCAGACATTGCTGTTACAGCCTCTCTTAAGCCATCCCTCTTCGTTGGTGATCACAGAGGAATCACTCATCTCACTGCCCGCAGCAGCAAGGGTAAGTACGCAGCCTACGGGCACGGTTGCCTTGGGGACTGCTTTCTTTGCATAAAAATCCCAAACATCTCCCTCATAGCAAAGGCCGTAGCCAATGGCTTTGCAGGAATCGATAACGCTTCCGCCACCCACTGCAAGGATAAAATCCACGCCTTCCTGTTTACAAAGGGCAATGCCCTCTTTTACTTTTGAAAGTCTGGGATTGGGAACTACACCTCCCAGTTCTGTAAATCCGATATTTTCATTTCGAAGGGTTTCCCGTACTCTTCCTAACAGACCGGAACGCTCTGCACTTGCGCCGCCGTAGTGCAGCAGCACCTTTTTAGCGCCGGCTTCCCGAAGCATCTCTCCCAAATGGGACTCCGCGTCTTTTCCGAAGATCACTTTCGTCGGTGTGTAATAGGTAAATGAATTCATAAATCCCCTCCTCCAAACAGGTGTCTTTGTTGAAAGAATAGCGCGTTTAACCGAAAAAAACAAGCACCCCGGAGCATGTGCTCCGAGGTGCCCGGATTGGATTTTATCTGCTTAGAAAGATTACTGTAACTTGGAGGTCATGCCATCCTTGTAAGCCTGCAGTCTTTCTTCAGCGATCTCAGCATAACCTGCATCTGCATATTCCTGTGCGTACTGATCGTACAGAGCATCAAACTCAGCAGGATCACACATGGTCAGGTTGTCTCTGTATACCGTGTACTTCTCCTGCAGAGTTGCAGAGTACTCAGATACAGCTTCGATATCTACAGCGAACATACAATCATGTACAGCATAGCCTGCTTCAGCTACTTCTACCTGTGCATAGTAGTTCTTTACGATGTCATCTTCGAATTCCTGAGGAAGGTCGTGAGGAGTATTTGCATGGATGATATCTTCGATGGTACCGGCATTTCTAGCCTCAACTACGATACACCAGTAGTCCTTGCTGTTGTTGAAGCCCTGCTTGTACTCGCCGTCGTAATCAGCAACTGCAACGGGAAGTCCGTCTTCACCGAAGTTGAAGTTATCGCCTTCGATACCCCACTGGAAGGTGAACAGGTTCTCTTCCTGAGATAACCATTCCATGTACATCCAAGCTGCCTTGATCTCATCTTCTGTTGCGGAAGAGGAGAAGGAAACCATCATACCGAAAGGATTGTTTGCACGGAATGCAGGAGTGGTACCGCCATCCTTATCAACCACGTTCTGGGTAACTGCAACTGCCAGCTTGCCATCGGGGTTGTTCTCATAGAAGGAGGTCAGGAAATCCATGGAACCGGAAATGTAACCGGACCACTGGAAGGTCTTGCCGTTTACGAAGTTGGACTTTGCAGTCTCTGTATCAATGGTGTAATACTCAGGATCGATGAGACCTGCGTTGTACTTCTCGTTCTCTCTCTGAACCAGTTTCTTGTTTGCTTCGTTACCAAGTGCAACTACGTTGTAGTCACCGTATACTGCCCAGTCTTCCTCATCGAAAGGATATGCACGGAATGCATAGTTCTGGTCAACACCAGCACCGCTTACCATGGAACCGCCTAAAGGATACTCGGAAAGACCTGCGTCCTTGATCTTAAGGAGCATATCCTTCTGATCAGCCCAGGTTGCAGGATAAGAATCGTATCCAACCTGCTCAGCCCAGTCACTGCGGTAGAAGGTAACCCAGGTATAGTTGGTATCGGAATAAGGTCTTTCAGCAAGGCAGAAATAGGTCTCGCCGTTTAACTGGGAGTACTTTAACAGACCAAGCTCTTCCATCTTAGCGTAGTAAGTAGGAGCAACCTTTGCAAACTCGTTCATATCAAAGGTGGTCAGATAACCGTCGGTAACCCACTTAGCCTGCTTGGGGAAGTCATATTCCATCAGCACGGTAGGCAGATCATCTGCAGCTGCAAGCAGCGCATAGTCTGTTAATACATCGGAACGGGTGATACCAACATACTCAACGGTAATGTTGTACTTATCACCAAAGTTTTCCTGGATCCACTTGGTCCAGTAGTTGTTGGATACATCGGGAACGCCCTCAGCACCTCTGTCGTATACAGGGATCTTCAGAGTAACGTTCTCAGCGAAAGGTTCCCAGCCTTCCATGCCGGCTACTTCATCTGCTGCTGCGGCAGTGGTTTCTGCTGCGGCAGCATCCGTAGTCGTTGCAGATTCAGTCTGAGTAGCGGAAGAATCAGCAGGAGCTGCTGTTTCCTTGCTGCCACAGCCTGCCAGTGTGCCCATTGCCATAGCGCCGATCATTGCCAGAGCAAGGACTTTCTGTAAAGCATTCTTTTTCATTGTATTCCTCCTTGTAAAGAATTACTTAAATGAATATAGTTTCAGCCCCCCATAAGGGGTAACTACCGTAGGAAAAACATTAACCCTTGACCGCACCGATCATGGTACCCTTTACGAAATACTTCTGCAGGAAAGGATATACACAGATGATGGGGATGGTTACAAACATGATGCAGGCTGCCTGCAGTACTTCCGGTGTGGAAGTAACCGCTGCCGCTTCGGAAAGGGTTGCGGACTGGGCTTCTGCTGCGGATGATACCAGCTGTGACAGTTTATACTGGATCATCTTAAGGACTTCGGAACGGATGTAGTACTTGTTATCCGCGTAGGAATTCCACCGTCCCACTGCATAAAACAGGGACAGGGTTGCAAGGATCGGCTTGGATAAGGGAAGCACGATCTTAAACAGTACCTGGAAATTGGATGCACCGTCCAGGAATGCGGATTCCTCCAGGCTGTCCGGTATGCTGCTCTGGAAGAAGGTCTTCATGATCAGCATATTGTAAGGTGAATAGATCAGCGGAAGGACCAGTACCCACATGGTATCTAACAGATTCAGGTTCTTGTATAACAGGTAGGTAGGTATCAGACCTGCACCGAAGTACATGGGGAACATCAGTAAAAAGGTGAATACATATCTTCCCTTTAAACGCTTCTTGGAAAGGGGATATGCCGCACAGGTACAAACGATCATACCAAGCAGCGTAAACAGTAAGGTCACGCCCACGCTGTAGATCATGGAACGCACCATGGATCCGTCGGAAAAGATGGATGCATAAGCATCAAAGGCGACCTGCTTGGGCCAGAAGAAAACCTTCTTGGCCATGACCATGGAGTTGCTGGAAATGGACTTTGCTGCCAGATGCAGGAAAGGAAGCACGCAGGTAGCGCACAGCAAAACGATGATCAGCATCATCACCGCATCCGAAACGCGGAATTTATTAATGGCTCTGCTACCGTCCGCAGAGGTTACTTCTTCAACATTCTTTCTATTTTTTGCCATTGTTTCATCCTTCTAAGTTCTATGGGATAAGGGGTATCTTACAGGAGTCCGTCTTCACCAAGCTTCTTGGCAAAGCGATCAGCTGCAATAACCAGGATCAGGCCGACAACGGACTGGAACAGACCCACAACGGTTGCTTCGGAGAACTTCGCTCCTGCCAGACCCTTTTCGTAAATGTAAACTGCCAGCTGATACTGGAAGTCACGTACCTGAGAATTGTAGAAGGAATCCAGACGTTCATAGTTACTGCCCATGATCCTTCCCAGATTCATGATCAGCAGGGTAACGACCGTACTCTTGATACCCGGCAGGGTGATGTGCCGCATTCTCTGCCAGCGGTTGGCGCCGTCGATCATGGCTGCTTCATATAACTCTCCGCTGATACCGGTAATGGCTGCCAGGTAGATGATGGTACCCCATCCCATGCCCTGCCATACACCGATGAGCAGATAGGAAACTGCCCAGTGATACTTTTCCGTCAGGAAGGGAATACCCTGTTCGATCAGGCCCATGTTCTGCAGTGCGATGTTCACCAGACCGGAGGTCGGGCGGAACATGGTGTAGGCCACGCTTCCGATGATGACCCAGGAAAGGAAGTGCGGCAGATACAGGATTGTCTGCGTTACTTTCTTAAACCGGGGATACCGAAGCTCGTTAAGCATCAGAGCCAGGATAATAGGCATCGGGAATCCCACCAGCAGGTCCAGGAAGTTAAAGACCAGGGAGGAAGCCAGGGCGTTACGGAAATCCTTATCGGAAAACACCTTAAGGATAATGTCGAGCCCTACGAACTTACTGCCGTCCCATCCTTTGGCCGGTTTATAATTGTAAAAGATCATGCGCAGTCCGGGATACGATGCGTAATTAAAGATAAACACCATAGCCAGGGGGAATAACAGCATCAGATATAACTGCCAGTCTCTCTTGAATCCACTGGACACGGATCGTCTCTTTTTTCCCTGATCCAGCGCAGTCTGTTCTTTCTTTGCCATGTAAAACTCCTATCTCTCTAAAAAATGCACAACGCACCACTTCATTCGTCGTTACATTTTGTCACTTTCTTATAGTTACATCCTAGAGTAATTCCAAAACCTTATCTCTCCATTTACTTAAAAATGCTTTGCATAAACGACCATTTAAAATGGCAATAGCTCAGCACTTTGTGAGTTATTGCCATTTTAGAGTTTCCTTTTTCAGTAAAAATATCAAAAAGCCAAAAGAGAGTGCTTAATCATCCTGCGGATTGGCAGGATTTTGTGCCTGCATCCAGCCGGAATACTGTAAAATAGAGGTTTTATCGCTTTGCATCATCCGGTGTCTCCAGCTGGTAGGCTGGGTTCCCATGATCGTGAAAAAGTGCCGGTTAAAGCTGGAAACCGAGCGAAATCCCACCTGTTCCGAGATTTCCAGAATGGAATCCTCACTGGTACGCAGCAACGTACAGGCCTGTAAAATGCGGGTAGTATTCAGATAATCCAGAGGGCTGGTGTTCATGATCTCATGGAAGATGCGGCGGAAATGGGTCTCGCTTAAGTGGCACAGATTCGCCAGTTCTTCCATAGGAAAGTTCTCCATATAATGTTCCTGAATATAGTCCAGCGCAGGGCTGATCACCAGGGCATTTTCCGGCGCGTGAGCATCCGAATCCGATTCCTCACTGGAATAGATCCGCATAAATTCCATGAAAAGGCTGAGAAACAAGCCTTTTACGGCAAACTGGTAATTCATCTTCTTTTCCGTCATTTCCCGGATGATCTGCGAGACCATAAAATGAATCTCCGGATACTCTTCCTTGCTCATTATGTAACGGAAATCATCGCACATTGCCCTGAAAATGCGGGCATTCGGGTAGGAAGGTTCGAACATGTTCCGCAGGATATCCGCAGGAGAAACAAACAGATACGACCACAAACTGGCGGTTCCCTTGGCGCTGTAGGTGGTATGGGGAACGTTTCTGGAAACAAAGGTTACATCCCCTTCCTTAAACTGCTGCTTGGTATCCGCAAACTCCATAAATCCGCTGTCTGTGTGGCATATCCCGATCTCCAGGCAGTTATGGAAATGGAGCTTATCGCTCTTTACATCGGAGATGTGCCATCTGTCTCCGGTTAAAAGAAGCACCGGGAATTCCAGCGGAAGCTCATAATTACGGTATTCTATGACGGTTTTTTTCGGTTTTGACATGATCGTTTCCTTAATTAATGGGGAGGTCTGTAGCAAAACTGCACAATAACGTTCCCTGTTTTCTCTGGCATCATCCTATCATAAATAATTGATTTTGCATAGTTTTGTGATCTGGTTGCATAGACTTTTCAACCTTGTGATCCATATAATTTAAGCAAACCATCAATTTAGGTTGCAGAACTATGCCAAAAGCAAAGGAGATCTGCCATGACGAAGCTGGAATACGATAAAAAACAGGTAGAACAGGCCATTGATCATATCGTGGAACGTACCATGCGAATGGATCTGACCTGGGACTGGCCCGCAGGTGTTGCCTATTTCGGTATCTGCGAAGCCTACGAAGCTACCGGTAAGGAAGAATACCTGCGTCTTCTCAAAGAGCGCATAGACGAATACATTGATTTAGGGCTTCCCTCCTGGACCGTTAATACCTGTGCCATGGGTCACAGCATGCTGACCTTATATGAGCACACCGGAGAGGAAACCTATCTGAACATTGCAAAGAGCAAGCTGGAATATCTTAAAAAGGACGCTCTTCGCTTCGGGGATCATGTCTTACAGCACACCGTTTCCGTTAATAACGATTTCCCTGAGCAGGCCTGGGCTGATACCCTGTTCATGGCTGCCTTTTTCATGTTAAGAGCCGGCATCCTGCTTAAGGATGAGGCCCTGATCGACGATGCTTTAAACCAGTATTACTGGCACATCAAATATCTGCAGGATCCCGCTACAGGGTTCTACTATCACGGCTATAACAACATTACCGGTGATCACATGTCCGGTTTTTACTGGGGCAGAGCCAATGCCTGGGCTGCTTTCACCATGTCCGAAGTCGGAAAGCGCCTTCCCGAATGCTATCTCTATCCCAAGTTCCTGGATATCGTCGGTTCCCTGAACGAACAGTTAGCCTCCTTAAAACTGGTGCAGACCGAAAATGGTTTGTGGCGGACGATCCTGGATGATCCTGAATCCTACGAAGAGGTTTCCGCGTCCTGCGGTATTGCTGCCGCTATGGTAAACAAAGGCAATCCTCTTCACATCAAATACATTAACCGTGCCACCAGGGGTATTCTGGAGAATATCACAGAGGACGGCCGGGTAATGAACGTTTCCGGAGGAACCGCTGTCATGAAGGACCGCGAAGGTTATCGCGGCATCTCCAGAGACTGGATCCAAGGATGGGGACAGGGTCTTGCTCTGGCTTACCTGGCCGGAATCCTTAATTACGACAAGAACCGCAATGACGGCGCTTTATAATTCTTTCCCGATATGAGGGGCAGGAAAAGAGAGACAAAGAGCAAATGGATATAAGCAGATCAAAGGGTGGTTTCACCCTTCCCGGAGAATCCGGATACGAAGAATTAACTTTAAAAATGGCTGAAAAATGGGGTGCAGATGTGATCCGCGACAGCGACGGAACGGTCCTGTCCGACGATATCTTAAATGCCGGCTATGACATTTACTCCACCATCTGCATCATTCGGGATCATAACGAATGGGCAAAGAAAAACCCGGATAAGCTTCAACAGACCTTTCTGATGACACAGTCCAAGGTGGCATGCGAAGAATCTCTGACCTTTCACCTGATGGATGACTTTTATCCTGATCAGTTCCGGGTCAACTCCTCTTCTGCTGCACTTAAATACTGGCAGGTCTATGACCGCACCACCGATTCGGAAGTCAATTCCCGTTTTTGGGCATACGATGCCGAATCCGGTAATCTAACGGTCTCCCACTGCATTCCCTGGCATCGTTATACGGTCAGTTTCTTGGCGTACCGTATCTGGGAAGAGATCTCCATGTACAACCACACCACCAATCACTGGGATAAAGAACATCTCATGCAGATCGATCCCGTATATCCTGAAACCAGAGAGTATCTGAAGGATTGGCTGACAGGCTGGTGCAAGGAGCATCCTGCCACCAATGTGGTCCGCTTCACTTCCATGTTCTACAATTTCGTCTGGATCTGGGGCAGCGATGACCGCAACCCTACCCTGTTTTCCGACTGGGGTTCCTATGACTTTACCGTCAGCCCCCGGATGCTGGATCTGTTCGCAGAATCTTACGGCTACCGGCTGACCGCAGAGGACTTTATCAACAAAGGTAACCTCCATGTGACCCATATGCCTCCCACCAAGACCCAGCTGGATTATATGGATTTCATCAACCAGTTTGTAGTAAGTTTTGGCAAGGAACTGGTTTCCATCGTCCACCAATTTGGCAAGAAAGCCTATGTTTTCTATGATGACAGCTGGATCGGCGTAGAGCCCAACAGTAAACGTTTTACCGAATTTGGCTTTGACGGCCTGATCAAATGTGTATTCTCCGGCTACGAAGTACGCCTTTGTGCCAATGCAAAGATCGATACCCACGAGCTTCGTCTCCATCCCTACCTGTTCCCGGTAGGTCTTGGAGGGCTTCCCACCTTCTCTGCCGGCGGTGATCCCACCACCGATGCCAAGAAGTTCTGGAACCATGTAAGAAGAGCTCTGCTGCGCACCCGGATCGACCGGATCGGACTGGGCGGGTATCTGCATCTGGTAGAAGGGTATCCGGATTTTTGTGATTATATCGCCTCCATCGCAGATGAATTCCGAACCATCCGTTCCTTACAGAAACAGAAGGAAAGCTATGTCCTTCCGGTTAAGGTAGCAGTCCTCCACAGCTGGGGGAATCTGCGCGCCTGGACATTAAGCGGTCACTTCCACGAGACCTATATGCATGACCTGATCCATGTGAATGAAGCCCTCTCCGGCTTCCCTGTGGATGTTTCCTATATCAGTTTTGAAGATGTCACCAAACAGGATCTGTCTTCCTATCAGGTGATCATCAATGCCGGCAAGGCAGGAACTGCCTGGAGCGGCGGTGACAACTGGAACAAACAGGATGTAGAAGAAGTTCTCACCAAATGGGTTTATAACGGCGGTGTCTTTATCGGCGTCAACGAACCTTCTGCCGTAACAGGCAATGAACCCGTTTTCCGCATGTCTTCCGTGCTAGGCGTAGATGCAGACAGCGTCGCAAGAGTCTGCCACGGAAAATGGTCCTTTGAAGAAGAAACGATCCCCGGCCTGATGCCGGAGGGTTCCGAAATATCCCTCTCCTGCAAGGTCCACCTGACGGACGGAAAGGCAAAGGTATTATCCAGCCAGGACGGCTTCCCTACCTTTACCATCCATGATTTTGGAAAAGGCAAGGGCGTATACCTTTCCTCCTTTGAGACCACACTGGAAAACAATCGCCTGTTATTAAACCTTCTGCTGAAACTGACCGGCAATGATAACAGCAATTATATTACCGATAACTATGCAACGGAATGTGCCTTCTTCCCTGAGGGAAAGAAGCTGATCGTCGTAAACAATTCCGATCAGGTACAGAGCACCTCCGTAAAGACACCCACCGGTGCCGTATCCTTCCGGGATATCCCTCCCTATGGCACGGTGATCCAATCATTATCCTGACTTATGTTAGTCAAAGTGATTTGACGTTTTTTTCATAAGTACCCCTTTGTACGAAGGACAGATCTCCCCGGGTCTGTCCTTTCTTTTTTTGTGACTACACGCATCTCATGCTTGCTTACAATGTGATGATCCGCAGAAACCGCAAAGCTTTGCTCGTTGCCAAACAAAAAGAGGATGAACATCACTGTTCATCCTCTTGGTTTAATACTCTTGAATTTGGATTAAATTACTTTGCGTAATCGGTAACGCGGGATTCTCTGATCAGATTCACTTTGATCTGTCCGGGATATTCCATAGATGCTTCGATCTGTTTGGAAATATCACGCGCTAACAGAACCATATCTGTATCGGATACCTGCTCAGGAACTACCATTACACGAATCTCTCTACCTGCCTGAATAGCAAAAGATTTTTCAACACCCTTAAAATTGTTTGCGATATCTTCGAGTTCTTTTAATCGAGTGGTATAAGTTTCAAGTGTCTCTCTTCTCGCACCGGGACGTGCAGCAGAAATCGCATCAGCTGCCTGTACCAGACACGCGATCAGGGAAGTGGGTTCTACATCACCGTGGTGAGCTTCCACCGCATTGATCACAACCTGTGATTCCTTATACTTTCTACAGATCTCAACACCCAGCTGGATATGGGAACCTTCCATCTCATGATCAACGGCTTTACCGATATCATGAAGCAGTCCGGCTCTCTTCGCAACACGAACATCAAGACCGAGCTCAGATGCCATAATGCCGGTCAGCTGTGCTACTTCAACGGAATGTCTCAGTACATTCTGACCATAACTGGTTCTGAATTTCATTCGTCCAAGAAGCTTGATCACTTCCGGATGGAGACCATGCACACCACACTCCAGTGCGGCTGCTTCGCCTTCTTCCTTGATCTGCTCATTTACTTCCTTCTGAGCTTTCTCTACCATCTCTTCGATTCTGGCGGGATGGATACGTCCATCCACGATCAGCTTCTCAAGAGCGATACGGGCAACTTCTCTTCGAATCGGATCAAATCCGGAAAGAACAACTGCTTCCGGTGTATCATCAATGATCAGATCCACACCGGTCATGGTCTCTAAGGTACGAATATTACGTCCCTCACGACCAATGATCCTTCCCTTCATCTCATCGTTAGGCAGCTGCACTACAGAGATCGTAGCTTCGGAAACGTGATCTGCAGCACACTTCTGAATGGCGTTGATGATATACTCTTTCGCCTTCTTTTCTGCCTCTTCTTTCGCCTGATTCTCCATTTCCTTGATCATCACGGCGGATTCATGTCTTACATCGTCTTCAACAATTTTGAGTAAATATTCTTTTGCTTGTTCGGAGGTTAAACCAGAGATTCGTTCCAGTTCCTGTAACCGTTGCTCATTCAGCTTAGCAATCTCGTCCTTCTGTCTGCTCAGCGCCTCTTCCTTCTTGGCAATCTGTGCCTCCTTCTGTTCGATGGCGTTGGCCTTCTTATCGATGTTCTCTTCTTTCTGCTGAATACGATTCTCTCTGCGCTGTACCTCGGCACGAAGTTCCTTTACTTCCTTATCCGTCTCTTTCTTGATACGGATGGACTCTTCCTTCGCAGCAAGTGCAGCCTCACGTTTCGTACTGTCAGCCTCCTTCAGAGCTTCATCAATAATCTCTCTGGCTTTGGTCTCTGCGGATCCGATGGTCTGTGCTTCCACCTTTTTATGGTGATTAACCGCAACAGCTGCGGATACGGGAATACTGACCGCCAGAGTAATGACTACTGCTATGACTATATAAAGCATATACAGGAGCACCTCCTTATTTAGTTTTCATTGTACCTCATCTATTAAGAACGACCTGCAGAATCCAGGCTACAGGCATTCAAATTAGCATACTACAACACTTCAATTTTATACATCTTTGATACTTATGTCAAGGTTTTGCCTGATTTTACTGAACTTTTTGTATAATTGTCCTCTTGCTAGAGTGGGCATTTTAAAGAATAATGATTGTGTTGCGTTAAGATAAGCTTTACAGATGATATGATATGAGGGCTCATATTTTATGAAAAGAATCTTACTTGCCGGCTATGAAGAAAAGGTCTGCAACTATCAGAACGCTATTTTCAAAACCGGTCTGTCCTGTACCGTATCGTTGGATCCTAACGATGCAAAATACTATGATGCACTTCTGCTTCCCGGCGGAGGAGACATCCACCCCTGCAATTTCAAGCAGGATAACATGGGTTCCAAAGAGATCGATCCGGCTTTGGATGCTCTGCAGTTACAGCTTATGGATCGCTTTGTAAAGGACGGAAAACCCATCCTTGGCATTTGTCGCGGGATCCAGATGATCAACGTATATTTCGGCGGGGATCTGATCCAGGATATCTCCGAAGATGCCAAAGACATCCATACATGGGATACCGAAGATAAGATCCACGGGATCGAATCCGTTCCCGGAACCTTTGTAGAGAATCTCTACGGTTCCCGTTTCCTGACCAACAGTGCTCACCATCAGGTACTGAACAATCTGGGTGAGGGATTAGAGGTCTGTGCCTATTCCCAGAACGATCATCTGATCGAAGCGGTGGCACATAAGGATCTGCCCATCATCGGCGTACAGTGGCATCCTGAAAGGCTTGCCTATGAAAATCGCCGCCCCAACATCGGAGACGGCGCATTTATCTTCCAGTATTTTAACAATCTGATTCATAAAAACGAAAAACTTGCCTGATCTTATCAGCCGAGAATCCTTTACGGAACAGCGAAGCCATGAGTCTTTGCTGTTCTTTTTTTTCGCAATTCTCCGGATCAAAATGTTTCTTTGCAAGGAATTCCCGGATCAGGGCTTCCTCGTCCTGTACGGAGCCCTCCCCTTCCAGCCGGTCAAAGGCATCCCTGATGATCTCCTTGGAGATCCCCTTATGCATCAAATCCTGAGTGATCCGGGTCCTGCTGCGGCTCTCCATGTGATAGAAGATATAGTCCGCGGCATACCGGGCATCATCCACATAGCCGTATGATTTGACATAGGCGATGGCTTCCTCGATGGCTTCCCGGGGATACTCGCCCTCGGTCAACTTATCCCGGAGCTGTTTCTCTGTATAAGATTTGGTCTTCAGCAGATTCATAAGGCGCAGTTTTGCCCGTTTGGGAATGACCGTCTCCCGGATCTCCTGTTCATCCGAAGGGGAAATCTCTTCCCCCTCCCGGATGTGATAACGGCGCAGCTCCCCTTTATATAAGACAAAGGCAAACTGCCCGTCCAGAAAGATCTGATATCTGCCTTTCCGAAATTCTGTGATCTCTGTGACTGTCATCGCTACTCAGATCAGTCCTCGTCCTTGGTCTTACGGGTCGTCTTCTTAGCCGTTGCAACCTCTTCGGCTGCAGCATCCGCCTCTTCCCTGGAAGCGCCCACACCATAGTGTGCACGAACCTTTGCTGCGATCTCCTCGCATACATCGGGATGCTCTTCCAGATAGATCTTGGCATTCTCACGGCCCTGACCGATCTTCTCTCCGTTATAGGCATACCATGCACCGCTCTTATTGACGATATCTACATTGGCTGCCAGATCCAGTACATCTCCGGAGTAAGAGATACCCTTTCCGAACATGATATCGAATTCTGCTTCCTTAAACGGAGGAGCCACCTTATTTTTTACAACTCTTACGCGGGTACGGTTACCGATCACTTCACCGGCCTGCTTTAAGGTATCGATCTTACGTACATCCATACGGACCGAAGCATAGAACTTTAATGCACGTCCACCGGTCGTAGTCTCGGGGTTACCGAACATGACACCGATCTTCTCACGAAGCTGGTTGATAAATACAACGGTACAGTTGGACTTGCTGATGACAGCGGTCAGCTTACGAAGAGCCTGAGACATCAGTCTTGCCTGAAGTCCTACATGGGAATCCCCCATATCGCCTTCAATCTCCTGCTTGGGAACCAGTGCTGCCACAGAGTCGATGACTACAATGTCAATGGCACCGGAACGGACCATGGTCTCTGCGATCTCCAGAGCCTGTTCGCCGTTATCCGGCTGGGAAATATATAAGTTATCAATATCTACACCGATGTTCTTGGCATAAACAGGATCCAGTGCATGCTCTGCATCGATGAAACCTGCAATACCGCCGGTCTTCTGTACCTCTGCGATCATATGCAGGGTAACGGTGGTCTTACCGGAAGATTCCGGTCCGTAGATCTCTACGATCCTTCCTTTGGGAATACCACCCTGGCCAAGGGCCAGATCCAGGCTTAAGGAACCGGTGGGGATGGTCTCAATGCTCATCTGTGCGGCGGGATCTCCCAGTTTCATGACAGCCCCTTTACCGTAGGCCTTTTCGATCTGAGATAATGCCGCTTCCAATGCTCTTTGTTTTTCTTCGCTTGCCATAAATACAGTCTCCTTTACGTCAGGAACGTTCGTTCGCTATTAATGATATAGCAAACCTTCGTTCTTGTCAATTATTTGTTCTGTTACAAAATCAAGGGAAAATGCGGATGAAAAAAGAAGTTCTCTCCGCTTCTGCCAATACTTTAGCAGATAAGAAGTCCCATATACGGGACTTTGAATTGATCGATCCTCCATATGATACCATAGTACTATCTCTTTGTAAAGCGTAATGTGAATTTTTAAATTCCATCTATTCATTTCAAAAACATGTCAAAGTGGAATTTAGTCTTGCACGGGGTAATTGCCATCTCATATCATTTTCATGGTTATCTGTCTGTCAGAAAGGACGATCATGAATAAAAAAAATGGTTCCACACATAACCATAGACATTTAACTCTATCTGACAGAACATACATTGAAC